>ERZ1026866.302-NODE-302-length-31770-cov-28.747911_pt1 | contig 31770 bp, 29 predicted proteins | sample MGYA00380163_ERZ1026866 | MGnify/ENA primary metagenome ERZ1026866 (study PRJEB33269, sample SAMEA4719799) | human gut metagenome | biome: human-associated habitat; feature: organic feature; material: feces | place: Cameroon | collected 2013-10 ...
GAATACCTACTTTATTTTAACTAAAAAACGTGCAATATCTATGGCTCCTAAACATATTTTTGTTGGTTTTATTGTTGAAATAAATTTTTTATATGATATAATAAATATTCAAATTATATAAAAATGGGAGTGTATATGCCTTCAGGAAGAAAAAGACTTCGTCAAAAGATGGCTACGCATAAACGCAAAAAACGTTTACGCAAAAATAGGCATAAAAAGAAATAATAACTTTTCATCTCTTTATTTAGAGTTGTTAAATGCAAAAGGACGAGATAAAAACCGTTATAGAAGTATGTGTAGGGCTTCATTGTTCTATGAAGGGTTCGTATGCTCTTTTGGAATCAATTAGAGCCCATTATGATTTGAAAATCGGTATTCCTTCTTATGACGGTATGCTCCTTAAAGAGGTGGAATGTATGCATAATTGTAATAATGCCATTTCTGTTTTAATTAACGGCATAGAATGCAATGATTCTTCTTTTGGCAGCGTTATTAAGTATATAGAAGCTGTACATGTTAAAGTAAGATGAAAAAATTTATTCTATATAATGATTATGCTACAAAAAATATCAAAGATTATAAAGACAATTTCGGTGATTACCTACACACCACTATTAATGAATATGATACTTTGCTTGAATGCTTAAAAATAGCTAACATATTCACAAGAGATGTATATAAAAAATCTTTATATAATATTTTATCAAGCAAAAATAATGATAATCAATCTTTAATTATAAATGCCTATTCTTTTGGATATTTAGTATTTAAAGACAAATTCTTTATAGATAATAACCCTCATCTCATTTTAGATTCTGCTATATTAATTGCTAAAATTTTAAACATCAAAAATATAGATATTCTAATTAGAAGCTATTATAATAAAGAAACATTAATTAATGCTATAGTAGAAGCAGAAGATTTATACAAAATTGAAAGTGAAATAAGTATAAATATATATGATGAAAATAATTTTAGAGAAAATATAAATATTTATTTTATTGAAAGACAAAAATATGTATTAGATTTAGAGACTGTTATACAATTTGGCTATTTTGCTCATATGGGATTAGAAAATTTCTCTAAATATGGAAATGAAAATAATAAAGGTACATGTTTAATTTCTTTTTCTGGTGATATTCCAAATGTAAATTTACATGAATTTCAGTTTGGAAGTTCATTTAATGAAATAATTAAAGCTAGCGGATATATTTCTTATAACAATGATATAAAATGTGTATTTACAAATGGATTTTTAAATGCCCCTACTACTTTAGAGAGTTTAAGCAGTAAAAGTTTATCATATGATGAAATAAATATTGGGAATGGGGGTATATGTTTTATAGCAGAAAACAGATGCATGCTTAGAGTAGTGATGAAAATTATTCAATTTGCAAAAAGTATTTCTTGTACAAACTGCATGCCTTGTAATTATGGTTTTAATTTATGCGAGTATTATTTAAATAAAATTATATTAGGAAAGTCTAATAGTAATGATTATAAAAATTTAGTAAATGCTGTAGAGATGATTATTAAAGGCTCTTCTTGTGTATATATATATAATATAGCAAAATGCATAATAGAGACTATAAAAATGTTTGAATATGAGTTTATATATGCTTTAGAAAAAAAGATAACACTTTATAGTTTTATTAATAAATAGGGTAATTGTAAATATATTATGATAGTAAGATTTAATTTTAATGGACGAGAGATATCATCACAAAGCGGATATACAATATTAAAAGCATTATCGTATGTTGGAATAGATATAGCACATTTATGTTATTACAAATTAGACAGAATAAAAGATTTTGAAGAAGAAAAAGAAAATGATTTGCTTAAATGTAAACTTTGTTTGGTTAAAGTAAAAAAGAAAAATGAAGAGGAATATAGTTTAAAATATGCTTGTAATGAGATAGTTGAAAATGGAATGGATATTATAAGCAATGATGAAGAGATTATCGAATATAGAAAATCTTTACTTAAAGCTATACTTTACATGCATAAACCATTTTGCGATAAATGCAGCAGTTATTACAATTGCAGATTAAAAAAATATATAGACTTTTATCAATTAAAAATAGAAAGGTTTGAGGGAGATAATGATTCAAAATTAAAAAAGATAAAAAGTATTGTAGACAATTTTAATTTAGATAAAAATATAAAAATTGATTATGATAAATGCATTAATTGTGGAGTTTGCAGCAGATACGAAACTATATCTGGTTATAAGAATATGATAGTAGATTTATGCCCTACTAAGGTGTTTAGAGTTGATAGAAAAATTGATGATAACGAAGAGCAAATTGAATATAAAAAAATAAATAGCTTTTGTATTGGATGTAATAAACTTTGCGAATGCAATTATTTTTATGATGAGAAAACTATAATAGATATACAATCACCAGAATTAAAAAAATATGGTATATGCGATTTCGGACGTAATATGCTATATTATTCAAATAAAACTTTTGAATACCCATTAATAAATGGAATAGAAGATGATTTTAATAAAGCTAAAGATTTATTTCATAAGTTTTTAGAAGAAACAGATAAAAAAGATATTTTAGCAATTTCTTCTAGTCTTTATACTATGGAAGATTTGGAAGCTTTTAATGATTTTATATATTCACTAGGAATTACAAACTTTATATATAAAAAAAATATTATAAAAACAACATCTGATGTCATTAGAGAAAATTATACTAACATTAACAAATATTCATCAAAGAATTATAAATATACTTTAAATGATATAAATAATAGTTTTAATAAGTTTATAATATTAGAAGACCCTTTATTTGAAATAGTAGATGATACAATGGACTTTATACAGAAAAACAGAAGAAATTATATAGTATTTACTCCTTATCAATCTATTTTAGCATATAATTCTTATTTAACTTTTCCTATTGCTGGGTTTGGAGAGTTTGAGGGGGAATATATAGATTCTCATGGTAAAAATAAGTTTATTAAAAGTTTCTTAGAAAAAAATAAAAATAGATTAGAGTTTAAGAATTTAATAAAATATTTGTATTTGTAAAAATTTATTATATAATATATATATAGGTTTATGATTGAGCTTTATTATAAGGAGTTTATTAATGGTAAATTCAAGATATAATATACTCTCTAATCTTAAAGATAAAACTTATGATCTTTTAATTATAGGCGGCGGAGTAATAGGTGCTACCATCGCCATGAAAACAGCAAGAGTAGGAATTTCAACCCTTCTAGTAGAAAAACATGATTTCTCATTTGGTTCATCTTCTAGAACTTCAAAAATGCTTACAGGCGGTTTTAATGATATGACTGCTAATAACTTCATATCTACAGTTTTTAAAGTTAGAGAAAGAAATAATATCATTAATAAATCCTCAGCCTCACCTTTTGGAATATTATACCCAATATATTTTAGCGGCGGTACAAATGCTAATTCTGGTTTAATAAGAAATGAATTAAAAGCTAATATATATGATTTAATGTCAATTTTTGGAAAAACTAAAAAACATAAATCTCATAGCAGAAACTCTGTATTAGAAACTTTACCGGATTTAAATAATAATGATGTAATAGGAGCTACAGAGTTCTTTGAAGGTAAAATAGATGACAGCAGATATGTTTTAGAATTGTTATTAAAAGCTAAGGAATATGGTGCTGATATTATTAATTATGCAGAAGTAAAAGTTTTTGATTATAATGAAAAACAAATTAATAAAACTATACTTTCAGATAAAATAAATGGCAAAATATACGAAATAAGTGCTAAAAAAATATTAGTTGCAGCTGGAGCTTGGGGAGATAGTATAGTATCTATGCTTCCAAAATCTAACTTTACAGATAAAGTAAAATATGTAAAAGCTACTAATTTTATAGTTGATAGCGATATAATTCACATTAATAAATCTGTTGTTTTGCCAAAAATAAAAGACAGACCTAATGTTTTTCTAACAAAATGGAAGGATATGACTATAATAGGACCTGTTGTAAAAAAGTATACAGGTAATTTAGATTGTATATATTCAACAAGTGATGAGATAGAATATTTACTTGATATTTATAATACTTATTTTGGCTCTATAGTTAATAAAAACCATATAGTTACTTCACAATCTGGAATGATGACTGTTAATCCTATGGATATGAAGATACATTCGCACCCTATTTATGATTTATTTATGGTTGAGGGCGGAAATTTCACTATGTCTTCTCATCTTGCTATTAAAACTTTACTTAAAATGTATGGTAAGCCTTATAAGTGGTTTAGCGTTAAAAAGTTTATGAATAATAGAATAGATAAAGCAGTAGATTGGGTATTAAATAAAGATACTGTTAAATTTTTAATAGATTATTTCGGCTCTGTTGATATGGTATTAAGATTAAATGAATTTTGTAAAAATGATTCCTCTTTGCTTGTCTCTGTTGGTCTTGATAATAGAATACCTAGAGGATTAATAAAATATTTTGTTGAAGTAGAATATGCAATGCATTTAGATGATATAATGATGAGAAGATTAAGATTTATACTCACAGAAAATGATTGCGGAACATTATTAGCAGAACATATTGCCCAAGAAATGGGTTTAATTTTGGGTTGGGACAGTAAAAAGGTAGAATACGAAATAAAAAGATACAGAACAGAGATAAAGAGAAATAGAGTTTCTTTATATTAAGCATTCTTTTGTAAAAAATATTTACTTTATAGCTAATTTTTAGCTATTTAGTACATTCATATGTATAAAACGTACAATAAATACCTATAATTTAGCGTATTTAAGTAAAAAAATAGTAAATTTATTGTAAAAAAATATTGACAATAATCCTAAAATTTGTTATATTATAATTGTAAAGATAATTTACAATCACTTTTTAAGGAGTTTATTTATGACTAAATTTTTAACTTTATTAATTTCATTGACAATTTTTGCTAGCTCTAGCTTATTTGCTGATTGGGTAGTACCTGCTTCTTCATTACCACAAAAATCAAGAGCTTTCATACAAAAAGTTTATCCTAATGCTCAGATATGGAAGGTTGAGAGAGACGGAGGAAAATTTGAAGTAAAACTTTCTAACGGTGCTTCTATTGATTTTTTGGCTAATGGAGATTGGGTAAGCATAGACGGAGAATATAACGGTGTTCCTTTTTCTGCTTTACCTGATGCTGTAAGTGCTGCTGTAAAAAAAGCATATCCTCAAGCTATGATAATAGACGTTGAGAAAGAGTGGGGTAATTACAAAGTAAAATTAAACAATATGATGGAATTATTTATATCTTCAAATGGACAGCTTATGGGACAGAAATTTGATGATTAAGAATATTGAATTTACTAAAAAGCCTCAAATTTCACTAGGATTTGAGGCTTTTATTATTTAACGAATATACATAGCAAATGATTTCTTTTATTCAAAATTATTTTTTATTGTAAATATTTGCAGGGCTTTCGCACCCCAGTTCTTTTACGACCGAAGGGAGTCCTTCATGACGACCGTAGGAAGTGCCTTCGGTATTGGTATAAAAGAACCAAAAGAACTGCAATTTTTTAGCTTAAAATGTTGGTATTACAATATAGTTTATACATATTCCAAACATATAAAGCTATAGCACTCGCACTTTTTGGTTCTTTTGACGAAGTCCGCACAGCGAGCTGCGGGAAAAAGAACAATAAAAATTTACAAACTCAAAATTTTAGCTATCTTCAAAAAACAACTCATACAAAATTAAAATAAACCTGTAATCTTGCCGTTTTCATCTATATCTATATTGTATGCTGCTGGCACTTTCGGAAGACCAGGCATATCAATAATTCCACCTGCCATAGCAATAATAAAACCAGCACCTGAAGCAAGTTTTATTTCATCAATATTTAAAGTATAGCCTTTAGGAGCATTTAAAAGTGCTGGGTTATCTGATATTGACTTTTGTGTTTTTGACATACATATAGGCAAATTACCATACCCAATAGATTCTATTTTTTTAATCATTTTATTAGCTTTATTAGAGAATTTTACCTCTCCTGCTCCGTATATTTCTTTACATATGTATTCAATCTTTTCTTTTATAGGTTTATCTAAATTATATAATGGCTTATAATTTGACTCTTCAGAAGTTGCTTTTACAATCTTTTTTGCTAAATCTTCTCCGCCTTCTCCGCCTTTCTCCCAAACTTCGCATAATGAAATATCAACACCCATCTCTTCACAATGTTTTTTAATTAATTCTACTTCTTTATCAGTATCAGAAACAAATTTATTAATAGCAACAACAACAGGCACATTATATTTCTTCATGTTTTCAATATGCTTGTCTAAATTTTCAAAACCTTTATTTAAAGCATTCAAATCTTCTTTGTTTAGTTCTAAAGCTCCGCCATGATGTTTTAAAGCTCTTATAGTAGCAACCAACACTATACAATTAGGCTTAAGTCCAGCAACACGGCATTTAATATCAAGAAACTTCTCAGCTCCTAAATCTGCAGCAAAACCAGCCTCTGTAATAGTATAATCAGAAAGTTTTAAAGCCAATTTTGTAGCAAGTATTGAGTTACATCCATGAGCAATATTAGCAAAAGGACCTCCATGAACTATAGCAGGAGTATTCTCAAGAGTCTGAACTAAATTTGGTTTTATGGCATCTTTAAGCAATGCACAAGCAGCTCCCTCAACTTTTAAATCTTTTACTTTTAGAGGATTATCATTAACATCATAAGCAAATACAATATTTCCTATTCTCTCTTTTAAATCCATTAAAGAATTAGACAAACAAAGTATAGCCATAATCTCTGAAGCAACAGTTATTTGAAAAGATGATTGCCTTGTAACTCCGTTCTCGCTTCCTCCAAGACCTATAACAATATCTCTCAAAGCCCTGTCATTCATATCAACAACTCTTTTAAATATTATCTTATTAGTATCAATTTTTAATTCATTTCCTTGTTTAATATGATTATCAATACAAGCTGATATTAAATTGTGCGCAGAACCTATAGCATGAAAGTCACCATTAAAATGCAAGTTAATATCTTCCATAGGTACAATTTGAGCATAACCTCCCCCGCAAGCTCCGCCTTTAATTCCAAATACAGGACCAAGTGAAGGCTCTCTTAAAGCTGCCACTGCATTCTTGCCTATTTTGTTTAATCCCTGTGTTAGACCTATTGTAACAGTGGATTTTCCTTCCCCTGCTGGTGTTGGAGTTATTGCTGTTACTAATACCAATTTACCGTCTTTTTTGTCTTTTAATTTATTTAAAACTGATAATTCTATCTTTGCTTTATATTTACCGTAAACCTCATAATCTTCATCTGTGAGATTAAGCATTTTAGCTATTTCATCTATTCTTTTTAATTTGCATTCTTGTGCTATTTGTATATCTGTTTTCATAAATATAACTCCTAAGCAATAAATTATTTATAGATTTTAGACTATTATAAGGTATTTAAAATATTATAAAATAGATTTAAAAATTATTATACAATAAAATAGTAAATTTTTTTAAGTTTGTCAATTTTTGTTGTTCTTTTTCCCGCGTACGAGCTGTACCGCCTTGATGCACGGTAATGCTATGCTTTAATTATAACTTATTAGTCGTGCGGGGGAGTGCATTTTAATGTACAATTAAATTATAAGATTTATAATAAAAATGCAGTTCTTCGCGAAGCGTATCCGAAGGATATAAGGTTCTTTTATACCAATACCGAGTAGGTGCCTTGCCTACGGCACGCAGAGCGTCGGCAAAAGAACTGGGGTGCTACCCTACGGGCACGCTTCGCAGGGGGCAAAGCCCTGCAAATAACTGAAATAAAAGAGTCAAAATTTTTTAATATAATTAAAAATATTATTTTATATCAATTTTTTGTTGTTCTTTTTCCCGCAGCTCGCTGTGCGGACTTCGTCAAAAGAACCAAAAAGTGCAAGTGTTTTAGCTTTGTATGTTTAAAATTATATTAAAAAAATAATACTAATATTTTAGTTAAAGATTGCAGTTTTTTTCTTCTTTTTTATACCAATAAAAAAATGATGGCGTGTACACTATGTGCACGCTTCATAGGGGGCTAGTCCCCACAAACAACAAAACTAAAAATTGTTTTAATTTATCTCATAATTCTCTATATAAATCTTTACTTCTTTGCTTCCATTAAATCTATTTATTTTTATCTTGTACGAAATATTCATAAAATTTGAAGCTTCCAATTTAGAGCATTCTTCTTCTGATGAACTCCAAATTATAGCATTAGCTCTGCTGCCATTTTTTTGTAATTGCAGTTTTAAATGAATCTTATTATTTTTGTTTATTTTTTCTATAGAGTTTATAGTAACCCTATTTGTAAAAAATACAGGCTCTTCATTAGCAAAACCATAAGGCTCAAATAACTCTAAGTACTCAGCAAACTGCATATTAATATCTTTAAAATCTAATTCCAAATCATAAGTCTTTTCATCTTTTGAAGTGTTAAAATTCTCTTCTGAAGCATATTTAATAATTTTTTTAGCAAACTTTTCAAAATTGTTTACACTCACAGTAAACCCAGCAGCATTTTTATGCCCGCCAAACTTATCTAAATAAACACTGGAATATTCAAGCATATCGCGTGCATTGTCATCACCTCTGCTTCTAATACTTCCCGTACAAACACCATCTTCTTTGGATTCATAAAGTATAACAGCAGTTTTCCCATATTGACTTAAAACCTTACCAGCTATAAGTCCTGTTAAACCCCTATCTATCAAATCGCTCTTTACTATTATAATAGGATAAGACATGCAATTATTTTCTTTTATATATTCGCACACTATATTAAAATTACTTTCTGTAAGAGATTTTCTTGTTTCGTTTAAATTATAAACTTCTTCAGACAATTGAAAAGCCTCTTCTCTAGTTTCAGAAGTTAAAAGCCTTAAAGCATATTCAGGCTTTCCCATTCTACCCGCAGCATTAATAAAAGGAGCAAGTCTCCAGCTTACAGCCTGAGTATCAACTTTAGTGTTTAATAGTTTTATTCTCTCTAGTATCACATTATACCTTATATGATTAGGCTTTTCCAATTCTGCCAAAGCACATTTTATATAAGCCCTATTCTCTTCAATAAGCGGTACAACATCGGCAACTGTTCCAAACAATACTAATATAGATTCTCTTTTTATATAGTTTTGCAATTGCTTTTGACTTAAATAATACATTCTTCTAAAAATTTCCATTTTTATTATTAAGTCTCTATAGAGAATATTATCATACTTATATATATTAACTTTAAGAAGCAAAGCAAACTCATCTAATGTCTTAACTGATTTGATATTAACTCCGCCATAATTAGCACCCAACTGAAGCAAATCATAAACATTATCATATTCAGGCAAATATAGCTCATACTTTTCATATAGTCTAAGAAGTTTTTTAAGCCTAATCTCTCCGCCAGTTAAAACCAATACAACATTCTCCCCCTCAAACATATAACTAGCTAACTCTTCTAAAACTTCATCTTCCGACAAAAACTCTTCATAATAATCTAAATAAATAGATTTGTAAGCATTATCATTATTTACAAGCTCAAAGCCAAATACATCATCACTATAAACAAAATTAGTAGACTTTAATGCTCTTATTCTCTTTAATTTATCAGTATTTTTATCTATCTCATAATCTAATATAATGATATCTTTGTTATAAAGTTTTGTATAAGAAAAAACAAATGCCTGCATAAGCTTAAATGCAACAGCACAACCAGAAAAGTTTTTGGAAACAAAACCAGTATTTGAAAGTTTAGGATTAAATATTAAGTAAGCATTTGGAAGTATTTCAGGTATATCATGATGGTCTGTTACTATAATATCTATAGAATGTTCTCTTGCAAACTCAACTTCTTCAACATTCGATATACCGCAATCAACCGTAATGATTAAACTCACCCCAGAATTAGCATAACTTTCAATGACATCTTTTGAAAGCCCATATCCCACTTCATGATTAGGAACAAAAGCTTCAACATTTTTTGTAACAGCCTTAAGAGTATTATATATTATAGAAGCAGCAGTAACACCATCAGCATCTTTATCGCCATATATCAATATTTTTTCATTATACTCTATAGCTTCTTTTAGCCTATCTACAAAAGCATTCATATCCCTAATATTAAATGGATTAGAAAGCGAATATATATCTTGAAAGAAAAAATCAAAAATATCTTCTTTTGAAACTACTCCCCTTAACTTAAGCAACTCTTTTATAATAGGATTCAAATTATCTATGTCAATTTTTTGCATAAAAGCCTTTATTAATATTTATGAATTACAACAATCAGTATATTTTATTTGCTTCAATGTTTCAAGTATCATTTTAAGCTTCATTTTCTTTAGCAGCAGAATGACTGGCTATATTAGCTCCTTTTTTCCAATGCCCTGTAAAATAATAAATAAGTATAAGCGACATACTAATAAAGTTTACAATAGCCATAGTAGTCCATACTCCCCATAAACCCATTTTTGTAGATAAGAAATGTGCAAGAGGAACTCTTATAAGTATATGAGCAACAAAAGCAAATATCATAAGTATAAAAGTTTTTCCAGCCCCATTAATAACACCATTAGTAGCAAACATTACAGAAAGCATTATTATAGAAGGCATAACCACATATATATAACTTTTTGTATATTTTAATACGCTCATATCTGAAGTAAATAATCTCACTATAAGCTCTGGAAATAACACAGAAAAAAGTGCCATAAAACTAGAAAGCCCTATTCCTATTTTAAGCCCTGCCTTATATATCTCTTTTACTCTATCCATTCTATTAGCTCCAATATTTTGAGCAACCATAGTAGCAATACCAGCAGATAAAGCTAAAAGCGGTAAAAATGATAAAGAGTCCACCCTCATAGATACAGCAACCGAAGCAGAAGCCTCTTCTCCATAAGTGTTAATAATTCTATTTAAAAATAACCAGCTTATAGAAATTATTAATTGCATAGCAGCAAAAGGCAAACCTATCTTAAACATTAATTTAGTTATATTAGCATCAAAAACTATTCTAAGAGGATTAGCACGAACTATACTATCTTTAACTTTTAAATATATTATGCTCACAATTACAGAAAGAATTTGAGAAAATACTGTGGCATAAGCAGCACCATCTAAACCCATAGCAGGAAAACCAAATAATCCTTTTATCATTATAGGGTCTAATATTACATTGATAATAGAAGCTATAGCTAAAAATATAAGAGGTCTTACAGTATCACCTACTCCCCTAAGCAAAGCAGATATTAAAAAATAATAAAATAAAAATGGAAAACCTATCATACTAATTCTAAAATAGCTAACAGAATATTCCATTATACTATCAGCAGCATTCAAAAATCTCATTAGCATAGGTGCAAATATATATCCTAATATAGCCAAAACTAAAGAAAGTATTACACTCATAGTAGTGGAAACTCTAGAAATATAAAGCACAGAATCCTTATCATTAGCACCAAAATATTGACCTATCAAAACATTCGCAGCAACAGTAACACCAGAAGCAATAGCTTGAAGTATTAATATTATAGGAAAACTAACAGCAATAGCTCCAAGCCCTTTAGGTCCTATCATCTGCCCAATCCAAATTGTATCAACTATATTGTAGGCTATATTTAAAAGGTTGCCAAGTATCATAGGTACTACCAAATTAATAAGCCCTCTATTTACATTTCCTTCTGTAAGCTCTAACATCTTATTTTTTTCCATAGTTTTCCTCATCATTATTAATTATCATTAATTATTATTTTTTTTGATAGTAATATTTTTTATTTCATCAAAGTTTTGTAGTTTCGACAAAAAATAAAATATACATATAAACAATGCTTGAACAATTACAGCTTCTTTTTTGCTTGCGTTTTAAAAGCTTTATATAAAAAAGCTTAATACAATTAGATAAAATAAAAATATTCAGATAAACAAGAGGAAATATTAACCTACAAAAAAATAAAGTCAATACATAAAAAAAATATTTTTTTATAATAATTTTTTTTATATTAATATTGATTAAAATACAATAGTTGATAAATATCTTTATTCATATATAATAAAAAACAATATTTAGGAGAATAATAATTTTTATGTCAATAATAGATAAACTTTCATCTGTAGAAAACACATACAATGATATAGTAGACAAATTAAATGATGCAAATATAAAAGACAATAGAGTAATACAGGATTTAATGAAAAAAAAGTCAGAAATAGAAGACATAGTAAATGAATATAAAAAACTAAAAACAGTATTGAAAGAAATAGAAGATGCAAATGAAATGCTTAATCATTCTGACACTGATAAAGAATTAAAAAATATGGCATTGCTTGAAATAGAAGAATTAAATCAAAAAAAAGAAAATATCATTAATGATTTAAGGCTTTTGCTTCTTCCAAAAGATAAAAATGACGGTAAAAATATAATAGTAGAAATAAGAGTTGGTACTGGAGGAGATGAATCTGCTTTATTTGTGGGGGATTTGTTTAGAATGTATAGCCGTTTTATAGAGAGGGCCAATTTTAAAATGGAGATAATAGATATAAGCCCTACTGAGCTTGGAGGATATAAAGAAGTAATATTTTCTGTTTCTGGAAAGAATGCTTATAGAACTTTAAAATTTGAAAGCGGTACGCATAGAGTTCAGAGAATACCAGCAACAGAATCAGGCGGAAGAATACATACATCAGCTTCAACTGTAGCAATTATGCCAGAAGCAGAAGAAAGCGACGTAATAATAAAAGATGAAGATATAAGAGTAGATATATTTCGTTCAAGCGGTCCGGGAGGTCAATCAGTTAATACAACTGACAGTGCCGTTAGAATTACCCATTTGCCTACTGGTTTAGTGGTGCAGTGTCAAGATGAAAAAAGTCAGCACAAAAATAAAGCGAAAGCATTAAAAGTATTAAGAGCAAGAATATATGAAAAAGAAGAAGCAGAAAGAAAGGCAAAAGAAGCTAAAGAAAGAAGAGATAAAATAGGTTCTGGAGACAGAAGCGAAAGAATAAGAACCTACAATTTCCCTCAAAACAGAGTGACAGACCATAGAATTAATGTTACATTATACAAATTAGATAGATTTATGGACGGGGAAATAACAGAAATTACTGATGCTTTATTTAAAAAAGAGCAGGAGGAATTATTAGCTTCTTACTCAGACTAATAAAAAAATTATGAAATATATAGAAAATATACTTGGTGATGAAAAAATATTACATAATATAAAAGATGATGATACTGCTATCAATTATATAAAAAGTTTTAGCGATGTGTTATATTGTGATTATTCATATAAGCATAATGAAATTTCTTTAGCAGGATTATTTGCATACTCTAAAGATAATAAATATTGTTTTGGCGAGTTTGGTTTATTTAAAGAAAATAGATATGAATCAAAAATTGTTATAAGCGATTATCCTGAATATGCCACTCTAAACAATTATGAGCTTACTAATGATAAGTTTATAGATGTACTTAATTTACACAATATAACTTTAAACAATCTCTTTAGCACAGCAAAAAAAGAATTTGAATCTATAGAAGCTTATCCATTGAAAAAAATATCATTAGATGATTATATAAAAATATTTCCGCATAGATATATTAATAATAGATTTAAAATATATGCTAAAAATAAATACAAAAAAATAAACATAAGAAATATTAACGAAGATTTTGTATATAGATGTCCATATTGTGCCTCTACTAATATATTAAAAATAATAGATATCAATAATAATACATTTGAGAAAATGGACGTTTATGATTTTAATGATATGTATGATAATATGGAAAATATTGAGCATGATGATTTTTATGTTTGTGCTTTATGCAATTTGGTTATAAGAAGCCCAAAAACTATTTTAGATTATATATGAGGTGTTTTTAATGGAATTCATTATAATTGTTGATGAATCATTTGAAAATGAATATTCAAAAATATTTTTAGAAGATTTCTACAAAAAAATAGAACTCTTAAAACAAGAGCTTAATTGCGATGTAAAGAATATAAATTATATTGCAAATACTACTGAAGATTATTTGAACAATATATATAAAGAAACAGAAAACTATGACAATATTATATATATTCCAAATAATATCCCAATGTTTAATATAGATGAAACTCTAAAACTCACCAAAATACATAATGAAAACATATCATATTTTACTTATGGAGAAAATTATCCTGAAGGAATCATACCTTTTATAATAAGAAGAAATGCTTTTGAAAAATTATTTAATTGCATAAAAACAAAAAATATTAATATAACAGAAAATACTATAAAAGACATTGTATTTATTGACCCTAACTTTTTTGAAATAGAAATATTAGTGTCTGAATATGATATGAGATATTATAGAGTATCATTATTTGCAAATAGTAAAAGAAATGCTCTAATTATATCAAAACTAATAAAATATAAAAATTATGATGAAATTACTAAGGCTATAAGAGAAGAAGCTTCATTAAGAAGAACTTTGCCTTCATATATTGAAATAGATATTAATAACAGACAAAACTTAATAAATAAAAACTTATTATCATCTAATGCTTTTTCAAATGAAATAAACAAAGAAGAGAAAAATTTAAGCCTAGAAGAGTTTAAAACAATATATGATAAACTTGTAGATTTCTGTGATGATTTTCATTTATCAATAGGAAGCTATTATGAACCTCTTTTAAATAAAGATGTTTTTGATATATTAGAATATGCTATTTCAAATAAAAATGTAAATGTGTATTTAGAGACCAATGCTGTTTTACTAGATGAAGAAAAATCTAAAAAACTTCTTATGCTTCAAGAGAAAAATAATAATTTGCATGTAATAATTCATTTAGATACTGTAGAGCAAAATGTATTTAATGCAATTTATAAAGAAGACCATTTAAAAACAATACTTTCTAATATAGATTATTATTTTATAAGAGAGCCAAAAAACACATATCTTCAAATTACAAAACAAAAGGATAATTTTGATTATTTGGCTTCATACTACAAATATTTTGATAAGTATAAAATAGAGATTATAATGCAGAAATATTATACTTACAGAGGAATTGTAGAAAATAAAAAAATTGGCGATATGACTCCTTTAATAAATGTAGGCTGCTGGCATTTGGCTAGAGATTTATTTATAGATGCTTATGGAGACATTTATATTTGCAGGTTTGATATAAATAAAGAAAAACTTATAGCGTCTATATATAAAGAGACTTTGGAGAATATTTGGACAAAATTAGAAAACTATTATAAAGAGAATACTTTAAAAAGTTTAGAGTTTTGTAAGAATTGCGATGAGTGGTATTTATTTAATTTTTAATAATATTTTTTGAGTTTATGGAAAAATTAATTGTAGAATATTTAGAGCTTTTCTTTGCTGCTTATTTGATTAAGTTTTTATTTATAAGATTTATATCTGAGATTCCATATTTTAAAAAATACTATTATACAAGAGAAATTTTACCTGGGGTGAGAAATTGGGATAATAGATTAAAAATGATTTATTATTTTGAAATTTTCTCTATATCTCAAAGTTTGTTTTTAGCATTATTAGTGATGCTGTTTCATTATTTTTTATCGATAAATAATTATATAGAAATAATTATAGCTTTTTTAATATATGCATTTATATCCACTTTTGAGAAGTTTAAATTTACAATAATAATGAGCGACTACCCTATCTCTCTTTTTGTAATGAATACAATTATAAGTATAACAATATTAATTATACAATTTTTTATAATGGCTCTAATAATTATTTAATTTTGCTCAATATTAATAGAAGCACCCATATCCATAGAATTAGTCTTTCCCTTATAATGTGCATTTTCAGATATTATACAATTTTCCATTAAAGCATTTGATATATCCACTTCCTCAAACATTATACAGTTTTTTAATATTGAGTTTTCTATATTTGAATTCTTTCCTATATGTACATAAGGACCTATAACAGACCTATTAATTTTAACGTCCTCTTCAATAAAAACAGGAGGTATTATAGCAGTATCTTTTACCCATTTACTGAGTATGCTATGAGTGATTATAGTTCTATTTGTTTCTATCATAGTGTTTTTCTCACCGCAATCATACCAACCATCAAGTTTAAATGTTTTAAACACACTTCCATTTTGTATCATATACTCTAAAGCGTCTGTTAATTGATACTCATTTTTTGTTTTTATATCATTTTTAATTATATAATCTATAGCATCAAATAACTCTTTAGAACTTACTATATTATACATTCCTGTTAAAGCTAAATTGCTCACAGGCTCTTGGGGTTTTTCTATAAGCTTCGTAATAACACCATTACTGTCAAGCAAGGCAACACCAAATCTGCTTGGATTATCAACCTCACATACTCCTAATGCATTTTCATTTTTAGCTACTATTTCTGATAAATTAAGTTTAAATATTGTATCTCCAAGTATGATAAAAAGCTTATCATCATCTTTTATATGCTCTCTAGTAAGTGAAACAGCATGAGCTAAGCCTCTAAACTCTTTTTGCTCTACAAAAGTAAGTTTTACATCTTTATATTTAGAAGTTAAGTAGTTTATCATCTTATCTTTTAAATATCCTACTATAAATATAACCTCTTCAAGATTATCTAACTCTAATACCTCTTTCATAATAAAATCTATAATTGTAGAACCTGCTATAGGAAGTATAGGTTTTGGTTTTGTTATTGTGTGCGGTCTTAATCTAGTACCTTCACCTGCTGCTGGTATTATAACTTTCAATTTAAACAATCCTTATAAAAAATATTTTACATATCATAATATATTCATAAATACAAATAAATCAATATATTATCTAATTAATGGTACAAGTAAACCTTTAGAAACTTCTTCATTACTTCCAAGTAAATATTTTACTAATTCTAAAGCAAAAAATACTGTAGTAGCAGGACCTTTAGAAGTAATAACATTATCATTAATCACAACTAAATCTTTTTCAACATACTCTCCTCCTTTAACCATGATTTCACAGCTAGGATAACAAGTATATTTGCCTTTAATAACTGAAGCTTCACCCAATACTATAGGAGAAGCACATATTGCAGATACTAATTTTTTAGCTTCATACATTTTCTGAAGTTTAGATATGATTCTTTTATCATTTTTTAAATTATTCATTCCGCCCATGCCGCCAGGAAGTGCTATAGCATCAAAATCTTCATTTATAATTTTATCTAATATAGTGTCAGCTTTTAATACTATACCATGTGAGCCTTTTACTTCTAAATTATCAGTTAAAGAAGCAGTTGTTACTTCTATATTTGCTCTTCTTAATATATCTATAATAGTTACAGCCTCTACTTCTTCAAAACCTTCAGCTAATGGTACTAAAACTTTTTTTGACATTATATTTTTCTCCTTATAAGTTGTATTATTAAATTAACTTTATATTAATTTTAATATTTATTTTCTTTATTTGCAACACAGATATTATATAATTAATTATTTTGTAATTGAAAATAAAAAAAGTTCAAAATGTGCTTTAAAAATATTATTTGGTGTTGTAACGCTCAATGTATTTAATTTGGATATTTGCGAGATTATATTTACTATCTCATTTAATGAATAAAGTTTTAATACTTGCTTTTTTTTTGTTAGTATAAATGAAGGTATTTTAGTTAATTTACTTATATCATTTAAAGTAGTTTGAGGAGGGAATATCTTCATATAGTACAATGCCAAAAAATTATTCATCATCAAAGTAAGTGAACTAGAAGCATCTTGGTCTAATCTATGCATAATAGAAAAACATTTTTTCCTGTCTCTTTCAAATACAGAATCTAAAAAATCAAATATATTTCTATTTTTAGACACATAAGTAAAATCCATAATATCTTCAACATTCAAATATTCTTTATCATTATAACTGCATATTTTATCCAATTCAGAATAAAGCGAATCATAATCTAAATTGATGTTATTGACAATATAATCAACAGCATCATTAGAAATCTTTTTATTATTTTTGTTTATATACGCCGTAATTAATGAACGAAAATCCCTCTCATCAGGAATAGGAAAATCTATAAAATGAATATAATCTACATTGTCTTTCTTTGAAAAATATTTATATATACCATCTTCTTCCAAGCTGTTTTCTGTTTCTAATATTATTATAGATGACTTTGAAGGATTAATACAATATTCCAAAAAATCTTCTTGAAAATTATTGTATTTGTATATAACAACAAGCCTTATATTAGAGCCAAAAGGAGGAGTATCAGCTACTTCCAAAGGAGAATAACCTACAGCATCATTTTTATCATAAAATAGGCTGTAATTCATCTCGCTATCACCCTCATCTTTAAAAATCAGAGAATGCATAGAAGTGATAAATGCTTTTTTAAATAATCTCTCTTTTCCTGTAAGAACATATATAGAATATTTGAAAGGTTCTTTTATATATAAATCTTTTATTTTTTTAAAATCAGACTCTGTCTTAACTACTAATCTTCCAATCATAATAATCTTTTAATTAGCCTTTTTCAAAGCTTTTTCTATAAAAACTCTTATCTCTAATTTACAATCATCTCTCTCTTCTAATTTTACATTTTTTACTATAGCTCTTATTTTATAATTTTCATCTTCCATTTTGTATGTTAAAAGAGGAGCTATTATTTTAGGTACATATCCAAGCCTTATCTCGCATCTCTCATCATAAACCGCTATAGCAAATGGGTCATAACCGATAAAATATTCTCTTATAAGATTAATAGGCTCATTTCTAGACAATAATTCTATAATATCCTTACCGTCATTATATTTATATCCTGCAACAAAAAAGTCTATAGAATACCTATTCATTTTATAATATTTGTTGATAATAATTCTCTTAAAACTTTCTTGATAATTAACTATATATGTAGTATGTTTACTGTTTTTTTGTGAATACAATTTTCTAAACCTTAATAATATTTTATTATTACATTAAATTTTACTTCAATTCAAATTTTCTGTCAAGTGTAAAATATGTAAATTAATTTTTTAATACATAAAGTCGATTATTATAATATTAAAATATTGTTTTTATTTATAAAAATTGTATATTTATATATAGTTAAGTATATTTTTAGGGACTTTTTAATGAAAAGAGCAAAAGTATTTTATATAATTTTTATATTAATAACTATATTATCATGTAGACAAACTAATTTAACCAAAACAGGTCCAGGAGATGACTTCTTTTTAGATAAATTAGCAAAAGGTAATTGGGCTGGTGTTAATGTAAGCGGTAATACTATTAGTATAACAGGCGGAAATAGTGAAGGAAATTATACGCTAGACAGCACAATAGCTGGTCTTGGCGGAATATATAAAGATGATAAAAATAATGGTGATTATGTTATAGCAGTACCTGACGGAAGTAATCTTCACACAATAAAAGTAAATGAAGAAGAGAAAAATGCTATAAATGGAATTATAGATATAGTTGGCGAAGAAAATGCATTGGGAGTAATTACTGGTATAGGTACAACAGATGGAAATACAAATGTTGATAATGTTGTAAAAAATGCTAATGTTACTGAGAAAGAAAAAGAAAAAATACAAGAATATTTAGATATATTAAATGGTAAAGGAGATGCTAATAGTTATCAAAAATACCCTATATAAAAAATACTGTATTTATTTAATTATTTTTTAGTGGGGTGATATGTTTAATAATATTTATGAAAAAGATTTTTATTTGTATATTTATTTATGTGCCTTTCATAATAATGATATACCAAAACATATTGCATCCATTTTCCTATAATGATAAAGATGAGTGGAAACAAAAAAGACAGTCTATAAGTATAAATGCAGTTCCAAGTTATTCAGTTATTTTTCCTCCTTTAGCTGATAACCTCTTATATAATGTTGATACGTTTACTTCTATAGCTCAAATAAACTTTGATGATTATCTAACTTTTTTTGATTATGTTGATACAGAAGGAAGTTTCTGGTATGTACCAAATATATCTTATACATTTTATTTATACAAAGGAATAGGATTAGAAGTTTCTGCTTCTCTTCAGCATTTAGAATATACTCTAACAATTACTCCAGAAAATGCTTTAATATTAGCTACCAACCATGCTCAAGTTCCAAATTTACCAGGCAATATAGGAGACATAGCTTCATTATTAGCAGGGGATACTGTTTTTAAAGGAAGCTTTTATTATCTGCCTATCACAATAGGTGTAAAACTTTTATCTGGTAAAAATGGAGAGTTTGTAAATACTATTAGATTCGGCATTGAAACTGTAATATATGATATAGTAACTCAAAACGGACTTACAGGATTCAAAACTAAACGCTCTACTATAGACCCTACTTTTTATGTATCATATGAGCTTGGCTGGACTATTGATTTATTTCCTAAAAAAGATTGGAAGGTTCGCACTTATTTAGATATTTCCCTATTTGAAATTGGTTATTATATTACTTCATCTATGTCTGGAGTTTATGGAGATGTTAGAGAGGGAGTTGGTTTTTTTGGAAGCGGATTTGTGGATATTACTAAATTTTTACCTCTGTGGGAGACTTTTCCTGCCGCAGTTGATTTTGTAACATCACTTAAATTATCTTTATTTCCGAGAATTGGAGTAACTATACGGTTTTAAGGACTTATAATGATAAAAAAATTATTAATATGTTTTTTATTTTTATATAGCAAGACCATCTTTGCTCAATCTGATTTTATCATGAACTATGATGTTATAGATATAGTACCTTCAGATAAAATTCCTTCATATGTAACATTAACTAATGATAAAAATGCTGAAATACTTTTATTTGAAAATGGATTAAAATCGCATAGACATTCTCTTGGTATAGATTTCGGAACTACTTTATTTATAACAACAACAAGACCGCTTTTATTTAGCCTGCCTTTTCAAATAGTAAAAAATGCCAAACAGCAAAACTTTGAAGGTAAATTTGGTTTTAGATTAACTTATACATACAGAATAATGAATAAAATGGAACTAGATATAGATTTAGGTAATTATATAGCAAGCAGTTTTATGACTAATATTGCTAATCCGCAATTTACTGAAACATATTCAATACCTTTATCTGTTGGAATGAGATTTTATTTTAATAAAAGAAATAGAGCTTCTGGTTTCTTTTTAATGCCTAAAGTAGGAGCTACACTTCATATAGCTAAAATTAAAGAATACTCTACAAATGAAACTGGAGTAGTAAATAGAATAAATAAAGATAGAATATATTTTGATGCTTTTGTTGCCGGAGAGATGGGATTTAGAATAGATTTATCAAGAGGAATGGGAATTGATACGGGGGTGAGACCATTTATAGATATATCTTTGCTTGATATAGGACTATCATATACATATTTGCTTAGGTTTATACCGCTTCCGAGAATTGCTATTGGGGTTTTATTTTAGTTTTGTTGAAAGTAAAATAAGGAAAAATTATGATAAAAAAAATATTAATAATTGTAGTAATATGTTTATCATTTGCTAATATATCATACTCTTTTCAAAATGGAGTTTATATATCCACCAAATTTATTTATTCTATAAAAGGCAATAATAATATGTTTGTTGGTGCTGGGGCAAGCATTGGTTATAATTTTAATATACTTTCAAAATATTCGCCTATAAGAGTTGAGTTTGAATATTTATATAAAAATGGATTAGAAGTAAATAATTATCCAAACAATATAGACAATATTAATATACATAGCATGCTTTTTAATGCTTATTATGATATTAACTTAATTTATATTAATTATGACGGAGAAGAAAATAATATATATAGAAACGGCAAAAGGCATATAATGACTATATCTTTAGGTTTTTCTTTGGGAGGAAATATTGATTATAGTTTATCATCTTCTTTAAATGAAAAGTTTGGACTTGTAAAGAACTATTCTTATAATGATAATTTTGCTTTTATGTATGGACCTAATATTAGTTTTGGTTTTCATTTAAATCCAACAATTACTTTAGAGCTTGGATATAGATTATTACTTGATACGGCTATTAATCTCAATCATGATGTGCTTCTTTCTATGAGATTAAATTTTTAGGGGATTATGATGAAGAAATATATTATCATTTTATTTTTAATATTGCCTCAAATAATATTTGCAGAATTATATATCACTCCTAAATTTAATTATGCATTTGATATTAATAGAGCATATAATGTTGGAAGTGAAACTATTAATTTTGCCAATTTTTTAGGAGGAGGTTTTTCTTTAGGTTATAGAGTACCCTCTAAAAATAGAGTATCTCCTTTTAGATTTGAATTTGAATATTCTTTTCTTCAAAGTATTTTAGTTGATAATACATATAGACAGCATTATATACTTGGAAGTTTTTATTATGACCTTAATTTTTATTTTACAGATAGAAAATTAGATTTTGATACAAGAGCCGATATTTTACTTAGAGATTACCCACTACTTTCTATTTACTTTGGACTTTCTGTTGGAAGTGTTATAAATCAAGAGATTACTGAACAAGTTAAAACTGGTCAAGATGCTCTTGCTTTTGGTGCGAGTATTGGTTTTGTTTATCATATTACAAGCTGGATTGCTTTGGAAGTAGGATATAAATTCTTAATAGATATAAATCCAAAAATATATAATGAAGTGCTTCTTGGTTTTAGATTTACAATACCAAAAGTTTAGAAAAATAGTTATTATGAATATAGAAGTAAAAGTAACAGCATCAGCTAAATCAAATAGTTTTAAAAAAGAAAATGGAATATATTATATAAGAATATCCGCCAAAGCCATAGACGGCAAAGCAAATAAGGCTATAATAGATTTTTTATCGAGTGAACTTAATTTAAAGAAAAAAGATGTAGAAATATTAAAGGGCGAGAAAAGCAGCAAAAAACTTATTTCTCTAAACATAGACGAAAACGAATTAGAAAGCTATTTTACTAAATGATATATTTGTTTGAAAGCTAAATTATATTTGTAATATTTTTTTATTTTAATTATTTGTGGGGACTAGCCCCCCTGCGAAGCGTGCCCTTAGGGTACACTCCCCCACTTCTTTTGGCAACCGAAGGAAGTGTTGTGGTATTGGTATAAAAGAACCAAAAGAACTGCATTTTTATAAAGTAATACTTAATTATATTCAAAAATATAATTTATTATTATATATATATATATTTGCACTTTTGCGAAGATTATCTAAATAGCTGAAACATTTGCACTTTTTGGTTCTTTGACGAAGTCCGCAGAGCGAAGGCGGGAAAAAGTTGAATAAAACAAAAACTTGGATGACAAAATATAGTTATTTCATAATATATCATAACATTTCATGATTAATTCTTATCAATAATTATAAAAATAGGTATAATAATCTACCAAGCAAACTGATAGCCGAAACTTATATATAAATCATTAACAGATATGTTATCAGTAATTCTTTCTGGCATTTTTAGTGCTAAAGATATATAAGGCTGACCAGTAAGTACATTATACGGCAAAACAAGCACGCTTAAATCACAGCCCACCTTTAATGCAACAGACTGCATATAATCTTTAGAATAATAAGCTCCCCTATAAGAAAGTGAAGCAAAAAAGTTTTCAAAATATAAATGACTTAAATTAAATTGTGCATCCAAATAACCAAAAAGCTCTATATCACCCGCAAGAAAATAATTATCGCTGTATTTCTGTTGGCTTACATAATTATAAAACTCACTAGGTGCTGCAACATATCTTCCGCCGAAAACCCTTGAAGCACCATTAAATGCAGCAGTAGTATCAAATGCATAAGAACCATAAAAACTTGCTCTAATAGGGGCATATCTTGTTTGAAATAATGTTTTAAAATCTAGAGCAAATTTATTATACCTTACAGAATAAGTAGGATAAAGTGCTATTTGAACTAAGTCATTAAAATATGGTTTATCAGAAGCAGATTTAAATCTAAAAATAGCAGCTAATGTAGTATTTAAAGTCCAAGAAGAAAATTTCCAATTAAAAGCACTTTGATAATAAAGAGGATTGTTATAGTATATTGTATCAGAAAATAATGCTGTAGATATTGTAGGAGCTATATAAAATAATACCTTATCACTCTCTGTAAAGAGATTAAATTGCATATTAATAGCACTGCTTACTCTCCAATATTTACTATAAGTTGAATAAACTATATCGCTTCCAAATTGAAAATTTATAGGATAAAGCAAATCATTAAATGTCATATCTAATTGAGTTTGTAAAAATTGAGAAGGTATATCATAACCAATCATCAATATAGAAAGATTATCAAACTCTACAGAAGATACAGCAGTAGCTAATCCTATACCATTAAAGAAATATTGAAATGTTTCATTAAATAATGGGAAAGGAAACCATAAAGACCAAGGTTTAATATATTTAAAAGGGTTATGTTTTCCTAATTCCATTTGAGGAGAAAAATTATACTTTTCTATTGTTTTATCTGTTAGGGTTATATTTTTTGTTTCTGGATTAATAGTGGTGTCTTCTGTCATTAATCTATCGTATTGAGAAAATCTTCCCTTATAATAAACAACATTCTCACCATTTTCTAAAACATTAACCGATGACAATACTCCTCCAGAATAATTTTTATTGTATAATCTTATTCTATTAGCATTTAAATCTAATTCCCCTAACCTATAAAAACTATCATCATTATTATAAGAAAATAAAAGCCTATTATTTGAATATCTTAAATAACGCACATAATTAAGTGTATTATCTTGTGTATTAACATATTTAAGAGTTTTATTATTATAATCATAAATTGCTATATGTTTAATGCCTTTGTCTATAACAATTAAAGCTACTGTATTATCATCTATTACTGTAGGAGAAGTATAAGTAATAGTATCATTAGGCTCAAGCAATACTTCTCTATTATTATTTTCATCAATATAGATAAAAGTAGTATTATGCAAATCTTTACCTATGCCTATTATACCGCCTCTAAAAAAACTTGCATATTGTAAATCATACCATTTTCTTTTTGTTCTTCTTTTTGTTTCTAAATCATATTCTTTTACTATATATCTATAAAGCCCAGCATTATAAGTATAAGATACAATTAACGCCCTTTTACCGTCAGAAGAAATATCCAAACTCTCAGAACTTTTATCTATTAGAAATTCAAATTTTAAATCTTTTTTATTGTTTTCATTGTTCCTTATTTTTTTGTATGAATATAAAGCACCAAGATTAGAATCTACATAATAAAGCGTATCATCATAAGAATCTATATCTTCGATATATGTTTCTTTATCATTAACCCTAAGAGCTTCGCTTGGATTAATATTTTTAATCATAATATAATTTTGAAACTCACCCCACACATCAAGAAAATCTATATTATAAACTTTTTTAAAAGCTCCATAAAACCCAGCATTATATACATTAAAAGAAAAAGAGAATTTATGCCTCATAGCTTCCCAAAGTTCATTATACTTATCCATTCCAAAACGCTCTTGCAAATACTTTGAAAAAAGCCCGCCATATTCATAATATACAGTTCCATAAGGTTTTTTTCTCCAAAGGTCGCTAGCCTGCATAGGTGTCTTAAACTTTCCTTCGTATATATCTTGTCTTAATCTCTGTTTTACTAATGGGTCATTAGCTCTGCCAAAGCCTTTATAGCTCTCCATACTCACGGTAACACCTTCAAGCATAAACCCTGGTGTATTAATAAAAACAAGTGAAGCCCAACTTCCAAAAATTCTTGTTTGAATGCCAGCTTTTTCAGAGTTTAAACTAAGTAAATGCACAAGCTCATGTATAAATGTACCTCTAAAATTATCTTCATCTATGGTAAGATCGCCAGATTCTGCTGTGTCAAATAATATTATTCTTGGATATGGAACGGGTACTGCTACAGAATTAAATAAATTTATATCAGGAGTGATTACTACTGGAATTTTGCCGTATACTGTGCTATTTAATATTTTAGAATACTCTTCATAAATATCATCAGCAATACCAGCTAATTTTTCAGCACTTCTTCTAGACTCAATAGGAAATATTATTTCAAATTTCTCTGTATTTATTGTATGTAATTGTCTAAATGGTTTGAATATTTGAAGCTGACCATACAATACAGATATAGAAAATATTAAAAAAAACAATATATATTTTTTCATAGATTAGAATATATATTATTGGGAGTTTTTTGTCAATAATTAGCTATTATATTCTTCTCTAGCCATTTTTTCTAAAGTAGATTTTACTTCATTAATAAAAACTTTATCTTCAACTACAATATGATTAAACAGCCAATCCCTCAAAAACATAGTGAATCCCTTTATATCTATTTCTTTGCCAATCTTATAATTATTTACTTCTTCTAAAACTTTATTAGTAAAATTCCTATGTTTAACTACATGAGATTTAAATCCGCTATAATCTATAGCTTTCATTATAGCCTCTTCTGTAGAAAAGTGATAAGCAACATAATCAACAGTATCTTTAATAATGTTATTTAATTCTTCTGCTACATCATCTTTCGATATGTCTTTATTCATAACTAATATATATAACTTATTTAATATATTAACTAGTTCTTTATGCTGGTCATCTACTCTTTTATATCCAGTATTAAACCTACTTTCCCATTTTATTTCTTGAACATTATCTTCCATATACCAAATATCCTTTTTATTATTCTAATTTAAATATAACCAAAATTTTAATTTTTTGTATATAATAAATTAAACAAAATATTAAACATCTATTTCTTTATTCGGATATTTTTTATATTAATTATCTGTTTTTTTTAAAATTGCTTTAAGTTCATATACAAACGCTTTATCTTCTATTAAAATATGATTAAATAACCAATTTCTTAAATATGTTATTAAACCTACTATATAATTATTAGCAGTATAAGTTTTAACCTCACCTAATATTTTATTTGAGAAATCTCTATGTTTTGAAGAATGCTTAACAATATTTTTATAATTAATGGCTTTCATTATATCTTCTTCTGTTTTAAAATGATAAACCATATAATCTATAGTATCTTTCAACACAGAATTAAACTCTTGCCTAATTTTAGGATTATTTAAATCTTTATCAGCATTAATATCATAAAGTCTATTAAGCATACCAACAAATTTTTCATGCTGTTCATCAATTCTTTTATATCCAGTATTAAAAGTATCTTTCCACACAATGTATTTTTCATCATTAACAATTGTCATAATATACCCCCTATACGAATATATAAACTTAAATCTCCATAAAATCAGCATATAAAAAATATTATGCTTGTCAATAAAAATAAAATATTTTTTATAGAAAAACTAAAAAATATTTGTTTTTTAATTATTTTTTTATATATTTATATACTGATAATAAATACTAGAAAAATTATATTTCTATAACAATTAAAAATATATTTTTAAAATAAAAAAGCTTACAATAAGAAATATCTCCTATTGTAAGCTTAATTTTTATATAGACAAAATTATAGACTTAAATTATAAAAAGCTTTTTTACCTAAATAAATAGCTCTGTCTCCTAATTCTTCTTCTATTCTTAATAATTGATTGTATTTAGCAATCCTATCACTTCTAGAAGCAGAACCAGTTTTAATTTGACCTGCATTAGTAGCTACAACTATATCAGCAATAGTAGTATCTTCTGTTTCACCAGAGCGGTGAGAAACTACTGCAGTATAATTATGAGTTTTAGCAAGTTCAATAGAATCTAATGTTTCAGTTAAAGAACCTATTTGATTAACTTTAATAAGAATAGAGTTAGCAACGCCTTTATCTAATCCCATTTGAAGTCTTTTTACATTAGTAACAAACAAGTCATCACCTACTAATTGAACTTTTTTACCTAATTTGTCTGTTAAGATTTTCCAACCTTCCCAGTCATCTTCAGCAACACCATCTTCTATAGAGATAATAGGATATTTGCTGCATAAATCAGCATAAAAATCAACCATCTCAGCAGAAGAAAGTTCTCTTTTATCAGATTTCTTAAATACATATTTCTTTTTGTTTTTATCATAGAATTCGCTAGAAGCAGGGTCCATAGCAATCATTATATCATCACCAGGTTTGTATCCAGCTTTTTCTATAGCTTGCATAATTACTTGAAGAGGCTCTTCATTATCTTTAAGAGTTGGAGCAAAACCGCCTTCATCACCAACAGTAGTGCTTAATCCTCTGTCATGTAATATAGCTTTTAAGTTATGGAATACTTCAGCTACATAACGTATTCCTTCTTTGAAAGTAGGAGCACCAACTGGCATAACCATATATTCTTGGAAGTCAATTGGAGCTGATGAGTGAGCACCGCCATTCAAAATATTAGCCATAGGTACTGGTAAAGTTTTAGCATTAGTACCGCCAATATATCTATATAAAGGCATGCCTAATTCTTCTGCAGCAGCTTTAGCAACAGCAAGTGATACACCAAGTATAGCATTAGCACCTAATTTACCTTTATTTTCTGTACCATCAAGTTCTATCATAGTTCTGTCTATTTCAACTTGATCTAAAGCGTCCATATCAATTAATTCATTACAAATAATTTCATTAACATTCTCAACTGCTTTTTGAACACCTTTACCTAAATATCTAGATTTATCACCGTCTCTTAATTCTACAGCCTCATGTTCTCCAGTAGAAGCTCCAGATGGAACAGCTGCTCTTCCCATAACGCCGCTGTCTAAATAAACATCAACCTCAACTGTAGGGTTTCCTCTTGAATCTAATATCTCTCTAGCTACTATATCATCTATTAAAGACATATTATTAACTCCTTATAAATTATAATTGTATATATCATATAACATAATATATAAATTTCAAGTTAAAAAATAATTATGAATGTAATAATATAATTAATTAAAAGAATTATATTTAAATCTTCTATTTTCAGCTATAGCTCTTCCTATAGCATTCATTATAAGCCCAGTTATAATGCATATTCCAGAGAGAAGTATAAAACCTGTAGCTAGCACTGATGTGGCAATAGGAACAAAGCCTTCTTTTATAAATGACAATATAACAGGTATGCCATAATAAAAACCAAATAAAGCAAAAAATAAAGCTATTATCCACCAAAATATTATAGGTTTTTCTGTCATAAGCAAATATATCATAAGAAATAATATTCTAAACCCATCTCTAAAAGTATTAAGTTTAGAGAAAGAACCTTCCGGTCTGCTTTTATATTCTGCATCCATTTCTCCTATTTGCATACGCATCTGCATAGCAAATATAGTAAGTTCTGCTTCTATTTCAAAACCTCTTGAAGTTGCAGGAAATGTCTTTACAAATTTGCGTGAAAAAACTCTATAACCGCTTAATATATCATTAACATTATTGCCAAATAAAAACTTAGCAAAACCAGTAAGCATTTTATTTCCAAAAGAATGCCCCTTTCTGTATTTACCAGCTTTACGTACAACTGTAACCATATCCAAATCATTGTTAACCAAATAATCTACAAGTCTTGGTATAGCAGAAGCATCGCATTCATTATCACCATCTATTAATATATAAATGTCGCTATCAACAATAGAAAAAGCTTGCCTAACAACTTCTCCTTTTCCTTGATACATAACTTTTTTTACTATGGCACCCGCTTCTTTTGCAATATTGTATGAATTATCTGTAGAATTATTATCAAATACATATACTTCACATTCAGGAGAATATTTTTTTATATCTTCTATTACTTGTTTAATAGTAAGCTCTTCATTATAACATGGTATTATTGCTGATACTTTCATTATTTTTTATCCTTTGCAATATATTTAAAAAATATAGAATTGTCCATATCTTGACAAGTTATTGTTCTCAAAACCCAACTATTTTCTTTAACATTATAAGTAGTATTTCCAATATTTTTAGTAGGCTTTAATCCTCTATTAATAAAACTCATTAATTGAAAATCTATATATGATAATACTCCAGTAGAAGAATAAATAATAATAAACATCATAACATATTTCTTAAAAGATTGTACATTTAAATTATCATTAAAGTATTTTATTACAAATACATATAAAAAGAAAAAAGCTGTTGTATTAGTTCTGTGAAAATTATGATCTAATGAATATTGTATCATTGAAACAAAAATAAATACAAATATTGTTGTATAGAAGATATAATTATTTTTATTATCTTTAAATAGCAATAACATTAATATACCAAAATTTAACATATAGCTTATAAGTAATCTTAAAATATTTTGTTGTATCAGTATAGTAAATCCATCATTAACTGTACTTGTAGATGACAAATAAAGATACATTAATGGAAATATAGATATAGATGATAATATGTTACTAACACTAAAGATATTTTTTATTTCTGATAATTTATTATTTTTTACATCTAAAATAACTTTCACAATCATATATGGTAATATTCCTATAATTGCATAAGGTGAATAAAATACAATAGATAGACCTAAAAATGCAAAATTAGTTGATTTTTTCTGATGTAAGAATAAAGAAGACATCACCCAAATTCCTATTGATTGATTAAATAACCAATATATATTCTGAATATTTGAGTTATATGCAGTTTTAAAACTAAAAAACCAATGGAAATCTATTGGGCAAAATATGATAAATATAAATAATGAAATAATAATAAAAATATTATTTTTGTTTTTTATATGCATCATTGTTAGAATAAAAAATATTAATATACCAAAAGAACTCCATAAAACTAGCATAACTTTTGCAAAAGAAAAACCAAATAATTTACCACATAAAGCTGGTATTACCCAATGAGCAAAATAGAAAACAAATCCAAATCCATTTTCTGAATAAATTAAAGGCCAAGAAAAATTTACTAAATCTCTAAAAACAGCATTTCTTCCAGATAAAGCATCATAAGATTGGTCAAAAACTTCTCCTACACCTGTAATCAATATAAATAAAATAGATATAAAAATAATAGCACATAATGTATAAATATTTATTTTCAATATATTATTATAATTATTAATAGAATCTTTTATTAATACATACAAAAGTATAATCATAGAAATGGTAATTGGTATAGATACAAAATATTTTGTCCATGTAACAACAAATATCATATATGGAAGTATTAAATATAAATATCCCATAATCATCATTGTACTTAATTTTATATTAATATTTTTATCAAAAAAAGCACTATCACTCTTATATTTGAAAATGATAAGAAATATTATCATAAAAAATAAAAATATTATGTACTCTATTTTTAAAGATAAAGTATAAGAAATATCATAACTATCTTCATTATCATCTATAATCCTACTTGAAACTAGATTACCAAAAGGGCTTCCATTTCTAATCATTCCTATTTTTTTTATATAATTATTATTTTCTGAAATTTTATTTATGTCTGGATAAACATCATAAATATCACTATTTCTAAATACCTTATCATAATATTTTATTCTAAAATTATAGCTATAATTCATTATAGAATTATTAGTTAAAACATAATTAGTAATAGCAGCTTCATCTAAATTATTGTTTACAGTAAATAGTTGATTAATTTCTTCTATATTTAGATTATTTAATTCTAAAGTTTCAGTGATATTTATTTTAAACTCCGATAAATAACCTATTCGCTCTTTATTTCCTAAAAAAGATAATACAATTATTGAAACAGCAAATATAACAACAAATGCTATATATATTTTAAAAAATAGATTTTTATTTTTCATTTTTAATCCCAAAAAAATAATAAAGTATGTAAAAAATTATAATTATCAAATATCTACATCAGCTAACAGTAATT
>ERZ1026866.304-NODE-304-length-31580-cov-34.840476_pt1 | contig 31580 bp, 30 predicted proteins | sample MGYA00380163_ERZ1026866 | MGnify/ENA primary metagenome ERZ1026866 (study PRJEB33269, sample SAMEA4719799) | human gut metagenome | biome: human-associated habitat; feature: organic feature; material: feces | place: Cameroon | collected 2013-10 ...
TTTCATAGGTATTCCTTTAAATTGGGCTATATATATTATAAGGAATACCTACTTTATTTTAACTAAAAAACGTGCAATATCTATGGCGCCCAAACATATATACTTAATAATTATGTAAAAATATGCTTGATTTTTCATTTTTGTATAATTATACTTTAAATATTATGCAATTTGTTTTGGAGGTGACAATATGAAAGTTGCCGTTATTGGTGATTTGCATGGTAAGCCTTGCTGGAAACATTTATTAAAAGATAATAATTTTGATAAGATAGTTTTTTTGGGTGATTATAGCGATGATAGCTGGGTTACTTTTACAGATAAAGAAATTGCTGATAATTTAAAAGATGTGATAGAGTTTAAAAGAGATAATAATTCCAAAGTTGAGCTTCTTATAGGAAATCATGATTTTCAGTATATAGTAGGATATCCTACAGCAAGCAGATATAGAAAAAGCTATGCTTGTGAACTTAATAAAATTTTTAATGATAATAAACATATATTTAATGTGGTTTATGTATTAAAAGATTATGTATTTACTCATGCTGGAATTACAAATGGCTGGATTAATTATATAAAGAAAAAATATGATATCAAAGATTTTACTGATATAGCCAAAAACATTAATATGGTTTATTCAAAGTGCAAAGAAGATTGTAACATTGCCTCATATAGAAGGGGAGGAATGAGTATGTTTGCTGGTATACTATGGGCAGATATTCATGATTTAAAAGAAGATGGCTGTTTTGATTATAATCAGGTTGTAGGGCATAATAGAGTAAAAGTAAATACTATTATAGAAAAAAATAATCATAAGATTTATATGTGCGACCATTTTGATAGTGATGATAATCATTTAATTGTATTAGATGTTTAATATAAAAATATACAATTTTTTTTATTAATTTCTCATAAAAACATTAATTCTATATTTGTTATAGTATTTTTTTAATAATGTAAAATTAATTATATCCGAATAGTTATGTAGTAATATTTTAATATGGGTTTAAATATGCGATATATAGCTATTTTAATGGCTTTTACATTAAGTTTAAATATTAATGCTGCCCAAAGCGTTTATAATATATTTGCAGATACTAATAATATATATTCCAGCAGTCTTAATAATACAACTAATAGCTTTAGTTTAAATAATTCTGGAAGTTTATCTTATAGCAGAAAAGATATATCAAGCTTATTTTCAAAAGATATAATGAATAAAGTTAATTATTCCGGAGTAACTTACAGCAGGGATATAAAGTATATGCAAGGAGCAAATGCTGGTGTTGGAGTTTTGTTTCCAAATATAAAATCTTTTGTAAAGATAGAAAATAAAGGTTATTCATTTTTTGATAATTTTTTAGTAAATAGTTTTACAATAGAGTTTTATCTAAATCCTTATAAGATAAGAATGAACTCAAAGGTTTTATCAAAGACATCTATATATCAAGACGGTGATACTAGCAAATATGCAGGTATTAGAGCTAATATAATAGACGGACGTTTAGTTTGGCAGTTTAATAATTTGTTTATGTATAATGGTAAATATACTAATGTTACTTTGTCTGAGGGTGAATATTTAAAAGAAAATGAGTGGAGACATCATAGCATTAGTTTTGATTCTAAAACCGGAAAATTGGTAAAATATATAGACGGGCTTGAAGACCAAGTTATTTATTTAACTAGTACAGGAGATAGAATGGGCTCTCCATATGTATTAGATATAAGTAATATTAGTATTGCTCCTATATATTTAGGACAGGGTTTTATAGGCGGCATGGACGGATTTTATTTTAGTCCAGATTATAAAAGAGATTTTAACTTGGAAAAATATTTGCCAAGCGGTGAAGTATTAAGCAAAGTAATGCAATTTAATAGCGATAATATTTTTATAGATGAGATAAATTATATAGCAAAAACTACTAATGCTACAGGTGTATATGTTTATTATAGAACTTCTAATGAATATTTTTCTGAAGAAGACAGCAATATAGAATGGACACTTTTAGATTCAACTAATAATATTATAATGAGTCCTAAAACTAAATATATTCAAGTTAAGGCATTATTAGAAAGTGATTCATCTATGGAATATACTCCTTCATTAAATAAAGTTGAGATAGTTTATCATGAAGGAAGAAGTCCTCAGGCACCTACTAATTTAAAGGCTATTGTTGCTAATAATTCTATAGTTTTAAATTGGGAAGGAAGTCATGAAAATGTAACTGGATATAAAATATATTACGGTACTAAATCTGGAATATATAATGATTATAATCCTATTATAGTTAATGGCAATCAAACTGAGTATGTTATTAATAATTTAGAATATGGAAAGCTTTACTACTTTAGGGTAACAACTATAGGTGGTGAAGGAGGAGATATAGAAAGTGAATTTTCTAGTGAAGTTTATGCTAGACCTTTTCACTAATATATAATTTAAGGAGAAATACTGTGTCTATCAATACTAAAGCTACAAAGTTGAGTAATCTTGCCGAAGAATTATTGAAGAAAGGAATTAATACTGAAGCAGTTGAGGCATTGAAAAGAAGTATTAGATTAAGTAATGGCGAAGATATGAAGTCTTATTTAAAGATAGCTATTACTTTGTTTAATAATGGTGATTATGAACATGCTAAAGTTTTCTTAAATACTTTCTTAGAATATTGGATGGCAGCTGAGGCTTATTTTATATTAGGCTCTATTTCCAAAAAAGAATGCAAGTTACAAGAGGCTTTTGAACATTACAAAAAAGGTGTTGCTTTATATAATGGAAATGACCTTGTTCCTTATTATGAGTTTTTATCTTTATGCAGTGTTTTAAAAGAAGAAGATAAGGGAATAGATACAGCTAAATATATATTAAAGATAGACAATAGAGATAGAATAGCTTTGGTATTTTTGGCTAATTATTTCTTTGCTAATAATAAATACAAAGAAGCTATGAAATTTTATGAGGTTTTAGTTGATAATAATTTAGCAGATTATAATGATTATCATTATTATGGAGTTTGTTTGCATGAGCTAAAAGATTATAAGAGGGCAGAAAACATGTATTTACAGGCTTTAGAAATGTATCCTGCTGACAGCCCTGAAACTATAGCTTTGAAAAATTTAAGAAATAGAAAATTAGAAGATAATTACCCTAATATAGAAAAGAGCAAAAAAGAATATTTAGAGAATATAAAACATTCTCCAAAATCAAGTGATTATTTCCATTTAGGAAACATTGAATTTATTAATGGTAATTATGATAAAGCTTCAGAGTTTTACTCTAAAGCTAAAGAAATTTATTTAGACAAAGTATGTGTTTGATTTATATATATAAAAGCCCTATAGATTGATTGTAAAAAAAATCTATAGGGCTTGTTTATTTATTTTTTCTTTTACTATTTATTTTCCAGTACAAAATCCAGAATATTTCTCTACAAACTTAACAGGGTTATAAGATAATTTAGCCTTTCTAAGTCCCAAATCTCCAACATCTTGCTCTCTGTTTACAAACTTATATCCATCTCTTTTGTTATTTTCTAAAAAGAGTCTGTTTATAGCCTGATAGCTTCCTTTATAATCTCTGTCTCCTCTCTCAGAATGCACAACTATAGTATCTCTCATAGTAAAATCTGCTATAGTGTATGCTACAATTTTATTATTTATATATATAGCCCCTCCAGTTATTCCTTCAATTTCTTTCCAATTATTTATAAGGCTATTTATCATCATAATATCTGCCTCAGCACGAACTTCATGTGTTAATAATTTATTTTTATCAAAAGCTTCGCATTCTGTTTTTATTTCTTCGTTATTGTTTTGCATTTCATTTATTTCCCACTTCTTTTCAAACTCAAATATATCCTTAATCATCTCTTCATTTTCTATATCTATGTTTTTATATTCAAAATCATTTTTTATAAATTGATTATATAAGTTTTTTTTGTTGTGAAATTTTTTTCCGCTTAAATTAATTAATTCATCAACATCATATAAATATTCCCATTCATCTCTCACTTCTTTTACGCTTATTTTAGTATATTTATCCCAAAATAAAGCTAATTCTTTAGGTATTCTAATTATAGATTCTTTTGATATTTCACAAGGACTCATATCATTACAAAAATTAGTATTAAACCAATCTCCAACAGGAGCCCAATATATTGTATAAGGCGAGCGTTGTCTAATCCATACTAGTTTTTCTGTAAAAGCCCATTCTAGCATATATATATCTTTAAGACCAAAAAGGTTCATAAAAGTATAATCAGCAGATTGTTCTGGCGTGATAGAAAAATATTTATTATATAATTTTTGTTTATCTAAACTTATAGGTTCAAATTCAAGCATAACTGTATTTCCTTTATAAATAATACAAGAGTAAATAAGAATTATTGTATACTAAAAAATCTTTTACTAATTTACAGAATAGCATAAAAGAATAATTATTTTTTTCTTTTTAAGTCTATTTGTCTTTGTATTTCTTTTAAGTTTCTTACCTTTATTGTATTAGTATGTACATCAATTTTACCGGATTTAATTAAGTTGTTTAATACTTTCTGTACATCATTAACATTGATACCGCACCAATTAGCTATATCAGCTATAGTAGCATTTAATTCTTGAGGGTCATAATAATGGTCTCTTGGTATATTTTGAAGTTCAGCTAATAATAATAGACAATCATAAACTCTTAAATCAGTTTCAGGCAATTGAAGTATTAATAATCTTCTCTTTGCATCAAATATTCTTTTGGCAAGCATTTTAGATAATTTTAATGCCATAGCTGTATTATTTCCCAATATTGTTTGGAAGTTTTCTTTTGTTAGTTCAAGCAGTGTAGTAGGTTCATTTGCTATAGCAGAAGCACTTCTTGTTGTACCTTCAAGTATAGCCATCTCTCCAAAGAAATCTCCTGGATAAACTATATCTAATAATTTTTCTACATCTTTTATTACTTTGGTTATTTTTACAGAGCCGCTTTGAACCATGTAAAATTTATTACCTGTTTCATATTCCAAAAATATTATATCATCAGCTTCATATTTTTTTGTATGTGAATATATATTATCCATTTTTTATCCTTAATTAAGTTTTTGTATACTGTCATTAGCCTCTTGTGATAAACTATCCATTGGAGGTATAGACATAACTTTTTGATAATATGCTTTTGCCTTATTTTTATCCCCAATACTAGCAAAGCTTTTACCTAAATATAATATTGCCTCTTTTACATTTTTTGATTTTGGATATGTTTTTATTGCTGATAATAAAACCTTAGAAGCATTATCATATTTATTAATATAATAATAAGCTTTCCCCATATAAAATATAGAGTTTTCAGCCACATCTTTATCTTCATTTTTTATAAGAGCATTAAATGATTTTATAGCGTTCACATAATCGCCTCTCTCATAAAACTCTAAAGCTCTATCATAATCTTTATTGTTAATAGAACTATTTTCTATAGATGTGCTTGGCTTAGTTATTATAGTTGGTTCTTCTGTTGTGCTGTCTTCTAATGGAGCTATATTACTATCATCTGTTATATTTAATAAGCCTTTACATTCTTTTATTCTTTGCTCTACAGTATGATAAAATACAGAATCCTCATCAGCAGATTGTATATATCTTTTATAGGCATATAGTGCATTTTTATATTTTTTAGCTTTGAAATAAAACTCACCAATATTATATAATCCCTCTAATGGTGAAGGACCTTCTTCATCTATTGTGTTTTCTACTAATATGCCAACTTTTCTATTTATTCTTCTTAGTTGATTTGAAAATACTTTAAGCATTTTTATGATTATTGGCTTATTTTTTGAAACTAAACTTTCAAATTCGCTATATGTTAAAATAATAATAACGCAATCCGTTAAACATTGAACAGTATCTTCTTGAGGATAAGTACCTAGTATACTTTTTACGCCAAAAAACTCACCTACATTTATTAATTCTCTAGTTTCATGCCCTGTCTCTTCTGATAAAAATATACTCTGGGCTTGACCCTGCTTTAGAATATAAACTCTATCAGAATTATCTCCAGCAAAATATACTATAGACCCTGCTTTATATACTCTTGTTTGCATTATTGTTTCCTTAAAATATTTTGGATATTTCTTATTACTAAAGTTAATTTTATCACTAATAAACCTTTTTTCAAGTTATTTTTTAGTATTTTTGGTTATATATAAAATAGCTATGTTTTATAAGTTTTTTATTTTATATATAGTAATGTTTTTGACAAACTTAAAATCTTTAGTTTATATCAGTTTTGTTGTAAAACTCAGATATACTGCCGTTTTTTATATGTTCGTCCATCAATATATTTACTATCTCATCGGCACGGTTGTTTTCTTTGTTTGATGAGTGTCCTTTCACTTTTATAAACTCAATACTATGTTTTTTTGATAGTTCTATTAATTTTAGCCAATAGTCTTTATTTTCAACAGGCTTTTTATCACTTTTAATCCAATTATTTTTTTGCCAAGAATAAATCCAGCTATTCATTCCATTAACTAAATAAGCACTATCACTATATAATTTTATATTATGAGAATGTTTAAGTCTTTCAAGAGCCTTAATTGCAGCCTGCATCTCCATTTTATTGTTTGTTGTATGCTCTTCGCTTTCGCCTATTTCTAGCCTTAAATTATGCTTCTCACTAAGTAATATAGCTCCCCAAGCTCCTATACCTGGGTTTCCTCTGCATCCGCCGTCTGTGTAGATTATGATATTGTCTTTTTGCATAAATTTAAGATTCTAATAATAAAACTATCTTTTCTTTTATAGCTTTTACTAATTCTTCTTTAGTTTTATATTTTTCTTTTGATACTGTAAATCCTGAAGCTTTAGGGTGTCCGCCGCCTCCAAATGATTCTGCTATCTCTCTTATATCTTTTTTACATCTGCTTCTTATACTCACCCTAAAATTATAATCGCTTTCATGTACTATAAAACCTATTAATACATCTTGCATTTGTATAAGAGTGTCAGATGCACTTACGCTAATATCTTTTAAATTATGTCCGTTAATCTCTTCTTTTAAACATAAATAACCAATCTTTTTATCTTCATCTATCACCATCTCATTATACATATAAACTAATGCTTCTACATCTGTTTTTGAATATCTCTTTCTTACAACATTACCTAAACTTTCTATATTAACTTTTTTAGACATCATCTTTGAAGCAAAAAGCAATGTTCTCTCTGTAGTGTTGCTAAAAACAAACCCGCCTGTATCTGTTGAAAGACCGCAATAGAGTAGGGTAGCTATAGTAGAATCCATGTTTTTAAGATATGATGAAAATATGTCAAATATTATCTCGCAAGTAGCAGCAGCTTTAATATCATCATAAAACATAGTAACGCCATTAATATTTCTTACTTTATGATGGTCTATAAATATTACTTCATTATACTCGCTAGTGATATCGGCAATCCAACCAATTCTTTCTATATCTCCAGAATCAAGTATTATAAGCACATCTTTTTTAGGCAAATTATTTTCATTAACTTCAAAAATAACTTTATCTATATTGAGTACATTTTTTAATTCTTTAGGCATCTTATCTGTATTAACAACATAAGATTTCTTTTTAAATACTTTTTTTATAAGCAGTGATAAGGCAAGTCCTGAACATATACAATCCCCATCAGGATTTCTATGACCTGTAATTGTTATGTTTTTAGCATTTGATATTCTTTTTAATATATCTTTTTTTGTAGTTGTTATTTTTTTTCTATCTGTCTTGGATTTGATAGGCATTTTTACTCCGATATTTTTTTATTCTTCTTCTTGACTATCTTCTTTTATGTCTAAGCTTCTTATTTCGCTTAATACTTTATTGGTTTCTATTAATGTTTTATCATAATAGAAAGTAAGATTAGGAACATATCTTATAGTAAGCTGTTTTCTTAAATAAGAGAATATAACTCCCTTAGCACTATTAAGCCCGTTTAATACTTCATTTTGTTTACTAGGGTCTAAACATACAAAATATACTTTAGCCTCTTTCAAGTCTTTTGCTGTATCAATACGAGTTATAGTAACCAAGTTGTTTTTTATACGAGGGTCTTCTATCTCTCTTAAAAGAATAGTTGATAGTATTTGTTTTATATTTTCATTAACTCTAAGTATTCTGTGTGATGACATATATTTTACTGCACTATTGAATTATTTACTTTATTTGTCAAACTATCAAGTTCATTTTCCAAAAATACTTTATCTATATCCACTAATATAATCATCTGTTCATTAGCTTTTACTAGACCATTGATGTATCTGCTGTCTATTCCAGAGTGTATATCTATTTCAGATTGTATATTTTCATTATTGATAGTAAGTACATCAGAAACGGAATCAACTACGAGTCCATATTTTTTATTTCCTATAGCAACTACAACTATTACGCAATTTTCTGGGTCCATTGGTTTATCAAAATGAAATCTAGACCTTAAATCTATTACTAATATGATAGTACCTCTTAAATTTATAATTCCTTTAAAATATTCAGGAGAGTTAGGTATTGGAGTAGGAGCCATAAAACTTAAAATCTCTTGAACTTTAAGAATATCCATACCATATAATTCATTATTTATTTTAAATACAAGTATTTGATTTGATGTAGCGCTGCTCATATTAACTCCTTAAAAATGTACGTCAAAATTATAATATATAACTGTTATAAGTCAAGTACATTTATTTTATTTGGAGGTTTATGTAAATAATAAAAAAGATATTGATATATTCATTTTTAAATGTATAATAAAAATATGGAAGTTAACATATTTTTAGAAAATTTAAAAACAAAAATATATGGAAGAAACTTAAAAATATTTGAATCTTTAGAAAGTACAAATACTAAAATGATAGAAGATTTAAATAATGGTATTAAGTTAGAAGAGGGCAGTGTATACATTGCTTTAAAACAAACAGCTGGAAAAGGTACGCATGGAAATAAATGGGTATCTAATAATGATTTAGGTTTATGGTTTAGTGTATTAGTATATACTCCGTTTAAAAAAGAGGCGTTAAGTTTTCTTCCAGGTATTGCCTTAAGTAAATGCTTAAGAGAAAAATATAATGTAAATGCTCATGTAAAATGGCCTAATGATGTTTTGGTAAAAAATAGAAAAATATCAGGAACACTTATTCAGGTTACTCCTATAGAAAATAGAAATGCCTGCATAATTGGAACGGGGGTTAATTTATACCATACAAAAGAGGATTTTTCGTCAGATATAGAGTATAAGGCAACTTCTCTTTATATGGAAACTAATTTAAAAGTAGAATTATCTGAGTTTTATAAAGAACTTATTACATGTTTTGAGGAAGTATATACAAGCGAAAAAAAATTATCAGAATATTTTAGAGAATACAGCAATATGATAGGCAGAGTTATAAAGGCAAAAAAAGATGATGAGGAAATTACTGCCTTAGTTAAAGATATTACTGAAGAAGGATACTTAATAGTTGAAGTTAATAAAAAAGAAGAAACTTGGATATCAAGAGCTTCTTTGGATATAGATACTAATTATTAAAAAAATGGAAGTGTAAATTATGAGAAAACCTATACCGTATAAAAAAACAGAAGAAAAAAAGAAAATAAATAAAAAGAATATTATATTATTTATATTGTTTGAGATAATAATAATAATACTTGCTATTGTAACTACTGCTATTATATCATTGCTATTTGCTATTACTCCATATATAAGTGCTGCTATTAGTGCTTTAATACTTATTTTATTTACTATTTTTATATCTAAAGAGTTTTTATTAAAAATTAAGTAGATAATATGTAAAAAAATATCCTTGACAAATCAAACATATATATTAATATTATAATGAGAGGTATTTAAAAGTGGTTGAAGCAAAAATACTTAATTTGGCTATAACAGATAAATATTTCGTTGTAATGTTAAAGCCAGAAAATACTGAAAAAGTTATTCCTATATCTATAGCTACCCTAGAAGCTCAATCTATTATGACTAGTCTTATAGGCTATAAAAAAGAAAGACCTCTAACTCATGACCTTATTAATAAAATATTTAATACTTGTAATATCAAATTAGTTAATGTAATTATAGACAATATACATATGGATACTTATTTTGCTAAACTTGTTATTGAATATGATAAGAACAATGTTTTTATAGATTCCAGACCTTCTGATGCTATAGCATTAGCTTTAGAGTTTAAATGTCCTATTTATGTAGAAGAGCATGTTATAGAAAAAGCCGGCATTATACTTGAAAATGTCGAAGAGGTTTCTGCTGTTCCTTTTGTGTATCAGAGATTTGATAATGAGGAAGAGGTTTCTGAGTCAGAAGAAAATAATGCTGTAAATAATAATAATAATAATAATGTCAAAACTAAAGAAGAGATACAGAGATTGTTGGATCAGGCTATAAAAGAAGAAAGATATGAAGATGCTGCTAAATATAGAGATGAATTAGACAAACTTAATTAATTAAATTATTTATTAGCTAATAGGGTTTATAAAAAATGAAAAAATATGTAATAATATTATTGTTTATTGTTTCTCTAATAGTATATTCTAAGCCTTCAGATAAGATAAAATTTGATGAAACCGAATTAACACCATTAGAAAAAGAGTTCTTTACAAAAATAGATAATGGCGATACAAATGATATAGAGTTATATTATGACGGTTTTATTATAGCTTCTGGAATCACAGATGAAGATGAGTTTAAGTTTTATAGAGAGAAATTAGATGATATTAGAAAAATGGCAAAAGATGAGCTTTCTCAGTACGTAGATGAGGGGGCTTATGATTTTGGAAATAGACTTTTACTATGGATATATGATAAAGGAATATTAAAAAAATATTTTGAAACTTCTACTTTATTTCAGGATATGATTTCTAAAGGAGAATATAATTGTTTAAGTTCTTCTATACTTTATTATCTTCTTTATAGCGAGTTTGGTTATGAGGTTAAAGGGGTATTAACTTCAAGTCATGCTTTTTGTACCGTTTATACAGAGAAAGGTCCTATTGATGTAGAAACTACTGTAGCAAAAGGCTTTAATCCTGGTACTAAAGAAATAAGAAATACAGGAACTTCTACTATAGTTACTTTTGTGCCTAAACAAAATTATAATAATAGAAATGATGCTGATATTCTCACTTTAATAGCAACATTATATCCTAATTCTATTTCATTAAGAAAAATTGAAAATGATTTGGATAAGCAATTAACTATGGCTAAAAAGGCTTATTATTTATCTCCATATACTGAGATGTATAATGAAAACTTAGTTAATGCTTATAATAGAGCAGCATTAGATGCTTTAAAAACTAAAGATTATGAAAAGTCATACACATATCTTAAAGAAGCATATGAGTTTAACCCTAACAATACTATGACTAAAAAAAATACAGAGCATTATTATAACACTATAGGTGCTGGTTATTTAAATAAAAAAGATTTCCCTTCTGCTATAAATATATATAAACAAGGCATAGAAGACTTGGGAGAAAATACTACTGTTTTAAAAAGAAATCTTAAAGTATCATATTATAATTATGCTGTTACTGAGTATAATAGCAAAAGATATAATAATGCTAATACTATATTAGAAGAAGCTTTAAAAATATTTCCTAAGGACGCTGATTTTACAAGACTTCTTAGGTCTATACCTAAATAATTATTATGAGATTAATTATTATTTTATTTGTTTTTTTTAATATACATTTTCTCTACGCACAAGAAAATTATAATCTAAATGAAACTTTTAGAATAATAAGAAAGTTTGATAATTTGCTCTCATCAGACAATAAAGAATATGTTTTTTATATAGATGCTTCTTATTTGTTTTCGCCTGAGGGTAAATCAATATACAGCAATAATATTTACATGGCTAAAAAAGCTCTAGAAAATAATTCTAATGATATAGTTTATAGCGGGGTGATAAAATCTAGTACTCCGCCAGAAAATTATGTATATTTACTTCTTCATAAAAGACTCTATGATTATATATCAAAAAACAAATCTAGCTATATAGATGAATTAATGCAAACTGATTTGCAAACATTTTATGATAATATAAGAGAGTATATTATAAAAGAAGAAATATATACCGGCAATTTTAAGTATATAAGATTTTTAACAAAAACAAAATACAAATACTATACAGGTAAAGATTAAATATTAAATAATTTTTTTACTTCTAGAGTATTATATTTTGCAGTGCCTCCCTTTAACTGCACCATTTGTTCAGAAACAGTTGAGGCAAAATCAAGTACCTTTCTTATATCTAAATTATTTAAAATAGCGTAGCTTAAAGCAGCAGCAAATGAATCGCCAGCTCCAACAGTATCAACTACTTTTACTTTATTTGATGCTCTAAATATATATTCACCATCATAAAGTACAGAAGCTCCCTCTGCACCAAGTGTTAAAAATATATATTCAATATTGAAATCTTTGTTTATTGCTTTTAAAAGCTTTTCATTATCATTTTCTAATGATGGATAGAATATGTTTTTTATAGTATAAAGTTCATCATCATTTATTTTTAATATATTAATAAACTCTAATGCTTCTTTTATCTTTTCTTTTGTATAATAAGTTTTTCTAAAAGTTACATCGCATATTTTGTATTTAGAATTAATATTATTATATATTTTTTTTATAGTATTATATGAACATTCATTTCTTTGAGATAGAATATTGAAATAGAATAAATCATATTTTTCTTTTAATGCATTTTCTATCTTTTCATTATATTCTATATTATCCCAAGCAGCATTTTCATGAATGATATAATCAGGGACTTTTTTTTCATTAAGAAATACAGTTGCTTTTCCTGTATTATAATTATTGTTTATTTGTATTAGAGAAGAATCAATATTTTCTTTTTTTATAAAATCCATAGCATTATTAGCTAATTCATCATTACCTAATGATGTTATAAACTTTAATTTATCATCATTATTCAAAAGTCTAGATAACTGAATTGAATAATTAAAAGGTGCTCCTCCTATAACAGATACATCGTTATACACATCATATAAAAGTTCTCCAAATGTAAGTACATTAAACATTTTATATCTCTCCTTAAAAAAATTATTTATTAGTGTCTCTATTAGGAGCTTTAAGGTTGAGGCGTATTATCTCTTCATTCGATATTGTACTTCCGGCTTCTGGGCTATAATCATAAATATATCCTTCACCCTGAACAACTATTTTAGCATTATTATTAGAAACTATATAAGATATATTATTTAAAGCATCTCTTAATGAAAGACCATATATATTAGGCATAATATTATTAGTATAAATAATGTTATCTTTTGGTATTAAAGATAAAAATTCATTAGTATTTATAGTGTGTATTTCTCCGTCAACAAGTCCCAAATACGGAATAATCTGATTAGCAACCTGAGCAAAAAGCGGAGCAGCCACTCTTCCAGCAGCTAAGCCTCCAGAACCTTTAGGGTCATCTAATAAAACTAATATAGAAACCTTAGGGTCTTCCAAAGGAAATCCGCCTATAAATATAGATTGATAATATTTTTCAGCTCTATCTGCAGAACCAGCTCTATATACTTCAGTGATAGCAGTACCTGTTTTACCAACAACATCTATATTAAGCAAATTAGCCCTGCTTCCTGTAGAACCAGATTCAACACCTTTTCTAAGTAAAAGTCTTGCTATTTGTGAATACTGCTCATCTATTATTCTTTCTTTTTTTAGGTTGTTTGTTAATATTAATTTGTTTTTGCCGTCATAAATAGAATCTACAACATGCATTTGAACTTTATATCCCCCGTTTAAAAGAGGCAAATACGAAGAAGCTATCTGCATAGGTGTTACACTCAAATCATAACCTATTGCTAAATAACCGCGAGAAAATCTGTGCCAATCTTTTAAATCATGATATATTCCAGTCCATTCATTTTTATATTTACCCATTACATCTGTAGCATCACCGAAACCAAATCTTTTTAAATATTCATATAGGAATTTTTTATCAACTCTCTCAGCAACAGTAACAACAGCATAATTGCAGCTATATTTCAATATATCATTAAAAGCTATTTTTCCATGCGGATAATCACAGTGTATGCGTGTTTGTTTACTATAATCATAATAACCGTTACAATAAAAAAGTTCATCGCTATTAACAACTCCCTCTTCTAAAGCAGCAAGTTCTACAAATATTTTCATTGTAGAGCCTGGATAAATAGTGCTCATTATACTTCTATCTAATCTTTCATTATTTACATATATAAAAGGATTGTTAGGGTCAAAAGAGGGGTATGAATAATTTGCTATAATAGACCCCGTATTTACATCAGATACTATAAAAGTAACAGATTGAGGGGACTTTTCTGCTACAGTTTTTAATACTTCATTTCTTACTATAGTTTGTATATCTCTGTCAAGAGTTAATACTAAATCCTTTGATTGTCCATTTACAGATGATAATACATTTTGATAAGTAGCTTCTAATCCTGCATAACCTTCTGTCTCAGATTTGTTCATATATCCTATAACATGAGCAAATATATCGCCATATGGATAAAATCTTTTATAGCTTTCATCTCCATAAATACTTTTTATATTATATTTGTTTTTTACTTCTTTTATTTTATTGTAAACATCTAAGCTTATATTTTGTGCTAATCTTATGGTTCTTCTTTTGTTTTTTAATAGTTCAGCAAATCTTTCTTTTGTAATTCCTAGTAATCTTAATATCTCATCATATCCTTCATTTACATTAACGCCTTCTTTACCATCTAGTTCTGCTACAGAGTGAGTATCTATATATATAGTGTAAGCTGGTATATTGATTGTAAGAGGACGCATTTTAGAGTCATAAATAGTTCCTCTTGGTCTATATAGGTCATCTAGTACTTGAGTTGATTTCCTTTCTTTGATAGTTAGTACATAGAGCTTTTGAGTAAGCATAAGTACGATAACTAAGAAGAATATGGCAAAAATATATATTTTTTTCATTATGTTAACAAAAATTAGAAAAATGAGGCGGCGAACGGATTCGAACCGATGAATAAGAGTTTTGCAGACTCCTGCCTTACCACTTGGCTACACCGCCATATATTTTGATTGTTATAGTATATAATAAATAAATTAAAAAGTCAATAGATATATAAAAATCTTTTAATATTATATTTACATAATGTTGTTATCATATTAAATACTTATGCTTTTACTATATTTTTATATTGATAATTTTACAGTAAATGTTATAATTATTTGAATATATTTCTATAAGGATAAAATTCTATGGCTGTAAAAAAGAATAATAATGATAATACCGAAGAGAGGAAATATTCCACACTAACAAAAGATATTCTAAAAAGAGTTGATCATATTTCTATAGAAAATGAATTAAAAGAATCATATTTGAATTACGCTATGAGTGTTATAGTGTCAAGGGCTTTGCCTGATGTAAGAGACGGACTTAAGCCGGTGCATAGAAGAATACTTTATGCGATGTATGATGCTAATTTAACACATGATAAGCCATACAAAAAGTCGGCTGCTACGGTTGGTGAAGTGTTGGCACGCTATCACCCGCACGGAGATGCTGCTGTTTACGGCACTATGGTGAGAATGGCACAAGATTTTTCTATGCGTTATTTACTTGTAGACGGACAGGGTAACTTTGGTTCTGTGGACGATGACCCTCCTGCTGCTATGCGTTATACTGAAGCGAGAATGACTAAATTCGCAGAAGAAATGCTTAATGACATAGAAAAAGAAACTGTTAAATTTGTACCAAACTTTGATGATTCAAGAACAGAGCCTTCTGTGCTTCCTGCAACAGTGCCTCAGCTTTTAGTTAATGGAAGTATGGGTATTGCTATTGGTATGGCTACTAATATGCCTCCTCATAACTTAAAAGAGGTTGTTAATGCTATTGTTTATTATATAGACCATCAAGATGCTGAAATTAAAGATTTAATGCGTTATATACAAGGTCCTGATTTCCCTACTGCTGGAATTATATATGGTAAAGAGGGCATTAAAGAGGCTTATACTACTGGTAAGGGAAGAATAAAATTAAGAGCTAGGCTTGAAATAGAAGAGACAAAAAAAGACAGAGAGGCTATTGTTGTAAAAGAGCTTCCTTATGGTGTTGTAAAGACCACTTTGCATGAAAAGATTGCTGAATTAGTTAAACAAGGTAAAATTGAGGGTGTTGCTGATATTAGAGATGAGTCAAGCAATAGGTCTGGAATTAGGCTTATAATAGAGCTTAAAAAGGGTGTTGCTACTCAGATTGTTTTAAATCAGCTTTGGAAGCATACTGATTTAGAAATTACTTTTGGTATAATTAATCTTGCTTTGGTTAATGGCGAGCCTAAAGTATTAAACTTAAAAGAGCTTATAAAATATTTTGTTGATCATAGAGTTGAAGTAATAACAAAAAGAACAGAATATGATTTAAATCAAGCTAAAGCAAAAGCACATATATTAGAGGGCTTATTAATAGCTCAGGCTAATATTGAAGAGGTTATAAGAATAATTAGGCAGAGCGAAAACACAGAAGCTGCAAGAAATACTTTAATGAGTAAGTTTAAGCTATCAGAAAAACAAGCTCAAGCTATACTCGATATGCCTCTTAAACGTTTGACTGCTTTAGAAAAACTCAAAATAGAACAAGAGTTACAGCAATTAAGAGAGTTTATTGCTTATTGTGAAGACTTACTTGCTCACCCAGAAAAAATACTTGCTGTTATTAAAGATGAACTTAAAAATATAGCAGAAAAATACGGCGATGACAGAAGAAGTGAGATAATAGGTAAAACTAATGATACTGAAATTGATGAAGAAGATTTGATTCATGATGAAGATGTGGCAGTATCTATCACTACTCAGGGCTTTATTAAGAGAGTACCTGCTTCAAGCTATCGTACACAAGGAAGGGGCGGAGTAGGTGTACAAGGCGGAAAATCTCAAGGCGAACATTATATAGAACACTTATTCGTTGCTTCTACTAAAGATTATTTGTTTATATTTACTGACAGAGGTAAGGCTTTCTGGATGAAGGTGCATGAGATTCCTGCTCTAACAAAAACTTCACAAGGTAAGAGTATAAAGTTTATACTTAATTTGGCACCAGATGAAAAGATTACAAGCTACTTTACTGTATCTGACTTTAACCCTAAACAATCTATTATAATGGTTACTAAGATGGGTACTATTAAGAAGATGGAGCTTAAACATCTTGAGAATGCTAAGAAGAGGGGTATACTTGCTTTAACATTAGAGAATAATGATGAGCTTATAGGAGTATCTGCTGTTGAAAGCGGCGATGACTTTATTATGACTACTGCTTCTGGTCTTGCTTTGAGGATAAATGAGCAGAAAGTAAGAAATATGGGAAGAGCTGCTGCTGGTGTTAAGGGTATTACTTTAGATGACAATGATATTTGTGTATCTGGAAACGGAATACATAAAGGCGAATCATTAATAGTTATCACTGAGAATGGTATAGGTAAGAGACTTTCTTCTAAGCAGTTTAATGCTAAAGGAAGAGGCGGAAAAGGTCAGATTTATATTAAGCCTGATAATAAAACGGGAAATGTGGTTAGCGTAAAAACTGTAGGCGATAAAGATGAGATAATGGTTGTTACTACAGATGACATGACTATAAAGATAAAAGCTGATTCTATACCAGAGTTAGGAAGAAACGCTAAGGGTGTAAAAATAGTTAATATTTCTGATGGTGCTAAAGTAAGCGATTTAGCTGTAGTACCTGCAGATACTGAAAAATAAACAAATAAAAAATTATATTATTAAGCCTGTATTTTTTAATACGGGCTTTTTTATATTTTACGATTACTCTAAAAAGTAAAAATAAGTAAAAAATATAAAAATATAGTAAAAAAAGATGAAATTTGTGAAAAAAACAGTAAAAAAACTTAATTTTTTTAAAAAAATAGTAAAAAAACTTTACAAAGTATATTCTTTTGTGTTATAATATATACATAAACAACAATGAAGGGGAGAAAAATCCAATGAAAAAATTTTTATTAATAATATCTATTATATCAATGGCAGCAATTTCTTGTGCTGATAGTAATGGAGCAGGCGGAGCTACAGAAAGTTTAGTTACTAAAAATATACCTAGTTTAAACAAATCTCAGAAAACTGGTACAGCTAATACTCAAAGTAGTGTTTCTCTTTCAGTATCAGCTCAAGCAACTGCTCAAGCAGCTGGAGATATTGCATTTGTAGAAGATAAAAATCCTGCTACAGGAACTTATAGTGTTTTAGACAGACTTTATTCTACAACTTGGTATCAATCAGAAAGTGATTATGATGATGGTAAATTAGAAACAGAAGAAACTTTTATTTTCTTTAATGAAAATTCAGAAGTAGTTGAAAGAGAATATGAAAATGGTGTATTAGACGGAAGAGATGAATATTCTACATTAACTTGGGTTGCTGATATTACAGTACCAGCAGGAAATGTAGATAATTTAACAGGTGAAAAAAGTAGAAATGCTTGTATAGTTAAGAATACTGAAAAAGATGATGATAGAGATACTGATTATGAAGCTTATTATTTATCAGACGAAAATACTCTATATATAGTTGATGGTAATAATGAATCTCAAGTAATAAGAGAGTTAGAAGAATTAATAAAAAATATTGCAAAAAACTCTCCTAGAGCTTATGGCGATAAATATGTGTTATCTGTAAAAGCAAAATGATTTACTTTTATAAATAGTTTTAGAGGCTTAGGGAATTACTCCTTAAGCCTTTTTTATTGCATACTTAAAACTATATTATTATTTGCTTTAATAAATATTTATGTTGTTTTAATTTTACTGATTATGAATATATATTAAATAATAATATATATTTGTAGATATATTCCATAAAAATGCAGTCCTTTTGCTTTTTGGAGGTATCAAAAGAACTGTGGGTTTTGGTGGGGAAGCCACAACAAATCACGAACTAAAAAAATGTCATATAAGTTTTTTATTTTATTCAACTTTTTATCGCCATAAAAAGTTGCAAAAAGTTCAAATACTACAATTTTGTATTTTACAACATATATTCAATGTGATATAACATCTAAAATTTAACGCACAGCTAAAGGTAGATTTTATAAAATGCAGTTCTTTGTGAAGTGTATACTAAAAAGTAAAAGCTTTTTAGTATGAGAAGAGTTGACAATATATTTAAACTTTATCTAATATAAGTGTTAAATCTTTTTTTTCTATTATAATATTTGCTTCTTTTTTTAAAACTTCTTTAGCACAAAAGGCAGCCTTTTTTTTAGCATATTTAAACATACTTAAATCATTAGCCCCATCACCAACAGCTAAAGTATCATCATAAGAAACATTAAGAAGCTTTTGTAATCTTACAAGCATATCTCCCTTGCTGTTTGAAAACATCATCTCGCCTCCAACTTTTCCTGTAAGTATGTTATTTTTTGTGTGAAAGATATTTGCAAACTCTCCGTCTAAATTAAGCTTATCAGCAAATATGACAGTTGCATTTTTAAATCCTCCAGAAAAGCATACACATTTATAGCCTTTTTTGTGAAGCTCTTGAATAGTTTCTTTTGCACCATTCATTATAGGAAGATTATTACAAATTTCATTAACAGTTTCTAATTTTACTCCTTTAAGTAAGGCAACTCTCATCTCTAAACTTTCAAAAAAATCAATCTCTCCTCTCATTCCTTTTGCAGTAATTTCAGCAATCTCTTTTGCAAAATTAGTTTCTCTTGCAATAATGTCTAGAGTCTCACCGTCCATCAAAGTGGAGTCAAAATCAAAAACTGCTAATTTCATTTATATTTATCCTTATAGTGTATATCCTGAAGTAAGTTTAATATACTTTGGTTGATGAACTCCATCTATTTGTGATATTTTATCTATCATGTTGCTTTCTATTATTCTGTCAACGTTTATAGCCATTATAGACATATTACTTCCTTTTATATTTTCTGATACATTCATAGAACCAATATTTATTCCGTCGCTTGATAATGTAGTTGCTACTTTTGCTATCATAGCAGGCTGGTTTATATGCGGTACTATTAATATATGAGGCTGAGGTTTTATTATAACATCATAATCATTTAGCTTAACTATTCTTGCGATATTTTTAGCTATTAAAGATACAGATACATTATTAACTTCTTTGTCTGTAGTTAGTTTTACTTTTAATATGCCTGTAAATGTAGAAGGAGTTTCAGATTTTATTGTTTTTACTTCTATTCCTCTTTGCTTTGCAAGATAAGGAGCATTAACATAGTTTACATCTTGAAGCATTGAAGATAATGCACCTTTTAATACTGCTACTTCAAGAGGCTGAATATCTAAATTTATTAATTCTCCCTGTGTTGTTATTTCAAAAGATTTAATTTTGCCTGTTGATATTTGCATTATCATTTCACCTGCATTTTCTGCTATCTTCATATAGTCTTTTACAGGTTCTAATTTTTCAGGATTAAGTGAAGGTATATTAACAGCTGATTCAGTATATCCTCCAGATAATACTTGTTTTATTTGTTTAGCAACATCTAAAGCGACATTAATTTGAGCTTCTTTTGTACTAGCACCAAGATGAGGAGTAAGTATTAAATTATCATTTTTGTATTCAACTAATGGGCAAGTCTCTATCTTTGGTTCATTAACAAAAACATCAACTGCAGCAGCTGCTATAGTGCCGTTTTCTAATGCCTGTTTTAAATCATCTTCATTAACAAGTCCGCCCCTTGAACAATTTATAATGATAGCATTTTTTTTCATCTTACATAAATTATCTTTGTTTATAATATTATTTGTTTCAGGCGTTTTTGGTATATGAAGAGATAAATAATCAAGTTTAGGTAAAAACTCATCTAAAGAAGTTTCGTATACAGCTCCCACTTTTTGTACAATTTCTTCTGTGGCAAATGGGTCATATACTATAACTTTCATTCCAATAGAAAGAGCAATATCCACAACCTTTCTTCCAATTCTTCCAAAGCCCATAACTCCTAAAGTCTTTCCAAAAAGTTCATTTCCTGTAAACTTATCTCTGTTCCATTTAGCTTCTTTTGTAGAAACTACAGCAGGAACTATATTTCTTGATATGGCAAGCATTAAAGCAATAGTATGCTCTGATGCTGCAATAGTGTTTCCATCTGGAGAGTTTACTACTATTATTCCTTTCTCTGTAGCAGCTTCAACATCTATATTGTCAACACCAACTCCAGCACGTCCTATAATTTTTAAGTTTTTTCCAGCTTCTATGATTTTTCTTGTTACTTTTGTTTGGCTTCTTACCATTAGAGCATCATATTCGCCTATAATGTTAGTAAGTTCATCTTCGCTCATTGTTGGAAGAAATACAACTTCAGAAACATCTGCTATGATATCTTTAACGCATTCATTTATTTTGTCAGTTATCAAAACTTTCATTGTATAATCTCCATTTAATTTAGTGTGTTATAATTTTTAGTATGTATTTTAAAAACAATAAAATATTAATTTCTCGCTTTTTCTATTTATTTTATTAGCATACTATACTAAAATTTTTTATATAAAAAAATTTATTTGTTTAACTCTTCTATTAACTTTTTAACTCCGCTTCCAACTTCAAATTTGTATCCTAGTTTAATTAAGCTTGCTTCCAAAGCACCAACAGCCATTATTAAATCTCTCTCGCATACAAATCCTAAAGTACCTATTCTAAATATTTTATTTTCTAAACTTCCCTGTCCATTAGCTACAATAATATCATAATCATCTTTCAAAGTTTTTCTTATATCTGGAACAGTTATTCCTTCTGGAGGAAGTATTGAAGTGATAGCATAGCTTGCATTATTATCATCTTCTACAAAAAGTTTTAAGCCTATAGTTTTTATAGCAGCTCTTAAAGCAAGAGAAAGTTTTTTATGTCTTTTATTAACATTTTCAATGCCCTCTTCTTTAATCATTTTTAAAGATGTATGAAGTGAACTTATAAGACTTACTGCAGGTGTAAAAGGAGTAGTATCTTTAGCCAAAGATTTTTTATGCTCTTTCCAATTAAAATAAAAACTAGGATATTTACATTGTTCATGCATTTTAAAAGCTTCTTCGCTTGCAGTTAAAAATGAAAGCCCCGGAGCTATCATAAATCCTTTTTGAGAGCCTGATAATGCAACATCGATATTCCATTCATCAGTTTTAAACTCCATAGCACATAAGCTTGTTATACCATCAACTACAGATAATGCACCATGTTTTTTTATTATAGAACATAATGTTTTTACATCATTAGCAGCACCTGTAGATGTTTCACTATGAGTGAGTGTTACTATTTTTATGTCTTTGTTTTTATTTAAAGCTTCTTCAAGCATTTGAGGTTTAATTACTTCACCAAGAGGTACTTCTAGTTTTATTACTTCTGCGCCTCTGCTTTCTGCAATTTTTGCCCATCTTGCTCCAAAGTTTCCAAGCACTAAGCATAGTACTTTGTCTCCCTCATTAACTATATTTTCTAATGCAGCACACATTGCCCCAGTGCCGCTTGCTGTAAACAAAAATACATCATTCTTAGTTTGAAACACATATTTTAAATCTTTATAAACTTCTTTTAATATGTTTGAAAATTCTTTGCTTCTATGTGCCATAGGGTGTTTGCCCATTTCTATTAAAGCAGATTCTGGTACTGGTGTAGGTCCTGGTATCATTAAAAAAGTTTTGTCTCTCATAGTATAATCTCCTAAAAATACTCTGTTGTGGTATATCTAGATATTATATTACTTTATACATATTTTACAATACTGTATTTAGTAATATTTTAAATAATTTTTATATATTTATTTTTCCTTATGAAATAAATATTTTAATTTAAATCCGATGTGCAATTTGGACATTTTATAGCTTTAATATTTATATTAGAATAACAGTATGGACATATTTTAATTTCTTTTTTATCTTCTTTCTTTTCTTTTGGCATTTTTTCTTGTATTTTATTTACAGCTTTTATTATTATAAATATTGAAATAGCTGTTATTATAAAACTTATTATAGCATTAAAAAACATTCCAACACTTATAACAACAGCACCAGCATTTTTGGCCATCTCTAATGAAGTGTATGGACCTTGATTTTCTATTCCTTTTTTTATAACTATAAATATATTAGAAAAATCTATACCGCTAAGCATCAAGCCTATTGGAGGCATTAAAATATCTTCTACGAATGAGTTTACTATTTTACTAAAAGCAGAACCTATTATAATACCAATAGACATATCTATTACACTTCCACGCATTATAAAATTTTTAAACTCTTTGAGCATAAATTATACTCCTTAATTTTACTGTTATGTAATTATATAATATATTTAAAATTATTGTATTAGTTATGATACATTTATTTTTATTAGTGTTATTTATAGTATTAAAAGTCTACAAAGCTCTATTTTTTGTGTATATAAATAATACATATATTAAAATAACTATTTAGTCTATTTATAAAAAGATATTCTAAATGTATAAAAAATATACAATATACTAAATGATATCTGGCGTGATTCTTGCATAATATATAGTGTAGCAAAAATAAAAAATGCTACTTACTATTATTGATTGAAAAAAGGAGATTTGGTTATGTCAAGAATATTTTTACCTGCTTTACATTCTATATTAGATGATTTTGATAATTTTTCTAATTTTTATAATGAAGAAAATAGCGTTTCTAAATATAGCGATTACAAGATAGAGGAGAATGATAATAGCTATACTATAGAAATGGATATGCCTGGTGTAAGAAAAGAGGATTTGGATATTGGTATAAAAGAGAATATGCTTTCAATATATGCTGAGAGAAAGAGAATGTCAAAAACTGATGAGAAAGAAGAAGTTGTTTCAAAATATGAACAAAGCTTTAATATTAGCGTGAAAGGAATAGATATTGAAAACATTTCTGCTAATTTTGAGAATGGTGTTTTAACTCTTACTCTTCCAAAAAAAGAAGAAGTTAAGTATGAGAAAAAAATAGAAATAGCTTAAAAAATAAAGGAGATTAGTATTATGTCAAGAATGTTTTTTCCAATGTTTAATAATAGATGTCATAGAGGGGAGGGTTGTATGAGAGATTATTCTTTGTATCAAAGAAATTATAAAATATATGAAGATGATAAGGGCTATACAATAGAGATGGATATGCCTGGAGTAAAAAAATCAGATTTAGAGATTGGAGTAAAAGAGAACATACTTTCAATATATGCTGAGAGAAAGAAAGTTATAAAAAGTGAAGAGGGTGATAAAGAAGAAGTTGTTTCAAAATATGAGCAGAGCTTTAACATAAGCGATAAATCAATAGATGTTGATAATATAGCTGCTAATTTTGAAAATGGCGTATTGATTCTTACTCTTCCAAAGAAAGAAGAAGTCAAGTATGAGAAAAGAATAGAAATAGCTTAAAAAATATATTGCCTTATGGATGCATGCATTATAAATGCATGCATTTTTGTTTTAAAATAATTTGTATTACTGAGCAATGAATTAATAAATAATAATATTTTTATTATTATCCCATTCAAACTTTATCATAATATTATTTTATATCATTAGATTATAATATCAATAGTATAAAATAAGCAAATAATTATAGCGTTTAGGAAATTTTCTAAGGGAGCTTAAATTAATACCAATTTATGTTATAATTAAAATATTAAATGCTTTGAGGTCTATCAATGAAGAAAAAGTTTTTTGCATATATAGAATATGATAAAGAAACCAATGTTTATGTGGGATATATTCCTTCAATAGTTGGGGCACATACACAGGCTGACACTTTGGAAGAGTTGCATATAAAATTAAAAGAGGTTTTGGATTTATGTCTTGGAGAGATGGATAGCGAAGAAAAGAAGACTATTCCAGAGTTTGTAAAAGTAGAAGAGATAGAGCTTGTATGAGTAAGCTAATTTTGAAGGACGCAAAAACTATAGAAAAATTGTTGTTTTTATTAGGGTTTGTTAAACAGAGGCAGAAAGGAAGTCATGCCTTTTATAAACATGAGGACGGACGATGCACTGTTATACCTTTTCACTCAAGCAAGGTAATATCAAGACCGCTTATGAGAAAAATATTAAATGAAATAAATCTTGATGTAGAAGAATATAATAATCTTATAGAAAAAATTTAAATAATTTATGAATTCTTTTTTATATAATGCAGACTATTACTGTATTTATCAAATTTTCTAATGGGGATTAAAATATATAATCACTAAATAATATAATCGTTAGCGATGCTTCTTAATCTTTTAGCTCCAAGTACATGGAAATGTCTTAGTTTTCTTAATGTTTCACTAGAGAATGTATTTAATGGTACATAAACTATCTCTACTTTTGTTGTCATTTTAGCAAACTCTTTTAATATGTTTGAAGGCGGAGTAGGAGCAACATAACCTAAATATTTATCCACAGAATAAACTATAGCAGTATACAATAACAAATCAGCATAATTTCTCACTATACCGTCTTTTTTAAGTCTAGCATATTCTCTCCATACATCATACGGAGCTTGCGGAGGCATTAATGAAGCGTACCCTCCAAAAAAGCATTTTGATATACCAGGGCCAACTAAAGTGTTACCTGGCTCTGTTGAATAAAGTATTAAATCGCTGTCATCATGTGCTTCGCTATACCAAACTATATTCCAATCATAATTTTCATCATGTTCCTCATCAAATATTACAACCATATGCCCAATATTGCCTTTTATTTTGGGAATCTCTTTAACATATATTTCTTTTTTATAATAATTTCTTATAGTTTCACGCATATCAATACCGTCTTTAATGCTTACCTTAAAAGGTTCTATTTTTGCTTTATCTTCTGTAAGCATATTTCTAATTTTGTTTCTAAGTATGTTCATATGCTTTTCCATAAGCACGTCTTCAGGTATATGCGAAAGTAAATTAGTTCTCTTATTCCATGTGTCAGCCCATTCACCGTCATATTTTTCTTTTGGGCGGGTTGTAACATGAACTTTCTTAAAAGAAGTTTTCCATATATTGTCATATTGATGAAGCTTTATTTTTTTGTCTTTCAATAACCCTTCCATTCCATTAGTAGCAGGGTCGCGGTTTAATTTTATTGTAGGATAATCTTCATCTTCATCTGTGTAGTAAGGATAATATTCCATACCTTCCATTACTTCTAAAGCATAATCATTGTTAATCATGCACTTTGAAGCTGTAAGCATATCTATATAATCTGGAAGAATATAATTGTCTAATATGCATAAGTTTCTTAAATACTTCATCATATTCTTTTGCTGCAGCATAGATATAGGAAGCTTGTATCTTAATTTAGCCTCTCTAAAAATACTTTCTATAATTTCTATTTTATCAAACTTCTCTAATTCATTGTTTCTGTATTTCTCATACATATAAGAAGTAAATGGAAACTCTCCAAGTACTTTATTTATAGAGTTTTTATGTATATTAAATATTTTATTGTTATCTTCGCTGTATTCAATTTTTTCATTATCAATTTCATTTTTATCTTTTTTAAGTAAATTTAAAATATTATCCCAATGCGACATTCCGCAAACAAATAATATTCTTTCATGCTTTTGAGAGATATTAGCTAATTCTCTAGCCATAAATAATTCTCTCTCTTCATCTGTTTTAGTTTTTACAAATGAATAATTGTTTTTAACTTCATTATAAAAACTTTCAAGTCCAATTTTATTTAATAAATAATCATCAGGCATAAGATAATGAGAGTTAGTATTTATTGATGTAATATCTTTATCTATTGTATATAACGGAAGCTCTTCATCTATTGAAAGCCTTATAGCTTCTATAATAGAATCGCAAGGGTCAATAGGTATATAAACAGCTTCATTTTCTATTTCTCTTATAATCAAGCTAATAAATGGAAGTCTAGCAACAGCATTCTTTAGAGATTTATAAAAGTTCAAAGGCTGCTCTACAACTATAGCATCAGGCTTGAAATTGTAAAAAGCTTCCCTCACAGCTAGAGCAAAATATACTCTTGAATGTATAGAGGGAATAGCTAAAATATTATTATATCTTAAAACATTAGAATCAATATTAACTATATTACTCATAAAAAATTAATCAAAAAAAGAATCAATTATACTGTCAAGATTGCTAGTGTCTTCTAAATAAGTATCACAAACATCGCAAGTCTCTTGAGGTATTTTATCTTTTATAAATAAGTCAGTAGTAAGAGCAGGACAAGAAGAACTAGGTAATTTACCGCTTCTTGCACACACTTCTAATCTCACAACATTTTCAGGCTGAGAATACCAAGTAGGTTTTATATCTTTTAATGCAGCCACCATATATTTACCCCAAATAGGAGCAGCAACTCTTCCCCCAACTTGATGGTTACCAAGAGAATATTTGAAAGAGTCAAAACCAATCCATATACCAGTAGTAAGTTCAGGAGTGTATCCTACAAACCAAGCATCTTTCCAGTCGTTTGAAGTACCAGTTTTACCAGCACCTCTTCTAGTAAATCCTGCCTCATACATAGCACTAGTAGCAGTACCTCCTCTAAGTACACCAGCTAATATATCACTAATCATATAAGCTACTTCTTCGCTCATTACCAGCTTAGCTCCGCCTTTAAGAGTAATTTCTATTTTTAATTCCTCTTCAAAATTATCCATCATAACGCCGTATCTGTCTGTAACATATCTTATAAGTATAGGCTCAACTTCTTTTCCCTTGTTTGCTATAGTAGCAAAACCTGTAGTAAGTTCCAATGGAGTAAATAAACCTGTACCAAGCCCCAATGTTAAATCTGGGTTAAACATTCTTTTAGACTTAGCATCATCAGGCTGTGCTTTAAATATAGGCTCTACATATCTTATAGTATTTGTAATACCAACATAATTTACAACATTTACAGTAGCGATATTAAGCGAAACAGCTAAAGCATATCTTAAGCTAACATCTCCTTTGAAGTTTCCAGAATAGTTTTTTGGTATCCATACCTTTCCTTCTTCGCCTTCTTCAGGAACAAATCCAATAGGAGCATCGCTTACTATAGTTGCAGGGTTATAGTTAGTAATGTCCATAGAAGCAGCATATACAAAAGGTTTGAATGCACTTCCTGCCTGTCTTCTTGCTTGTGTTGCTCTGTTAAATTGGTTTCTTGGAGTGAATCCTGAACCGCCAACCATTGAAACTATATATCCATTTCTTGGGTCTATTGCAACTAATGCTCCTTCTATTTGACGTGATAATTCTGCCTCATCTGCTTTCATTACTTCCATCATAATATCATTAACTTCTTCCATACCAAACATATCTGAGATAAGTGCTAATGAACTTGATGTGTCTTGGTTTAGAAGCGAGCGTACTGATATAGAGAATTTATTTCTTGCCATATTTTCTGGAAGCTCAAATAGTAAAGAAAGCATTTCTACTTTATCTATAAGCTCTCTGTCATAAATAGTGCTTATATCCATAGAGCCGCCTTCGTATTTATCATTATATTCTTTTAATGCTTCTGTTAATAATTTTTGTGCAGCTTCCTGTTTTTCTATATCTATAGTAGTATATATTTTTAATCCGTCTTCTTTTAATGCTTTTTCTCCATATTTATCAATCAATTCTCTTCTAACATATTCTGTAATATATGGAGCTCTGTCTATTGAAGCACTATAAGCAGTAGAACCTCTTCTTCCTATTTTTCCGCTATAAGAAGCCCAGAATTCTTTGTAGGCATTATCTGCTTCATCTTTGCTTATAAACTTCAAATCTGTCATTCTTTTTAAAACAACTTTATGTCTGCTCATAGATATATTTGGATTATTGATAGGGGAGTATGTGTTTGGAGAAGGCGGAAGTGTTGCAAGCATAGCACATTCTGCTAAATCCAAATCCTCTACATTCTTATTAAAATAAAATCTACTTGCTGCCTGTACGCCATAAACAGAATGACCAAAAAATATTTGATTGAAATATAATGTTACTATTTCTTCTTTAGTTAATCTTTTTTCTATTTGAAATGTTACCCATATCTCTTTTAATTTTCTTATGATAGTTCTTTCTCTAGATTTTAATACTATCCCTCTTGCTACCTGCTGAGTTAAAGTACTTGCTCCTCTTGGTCTTTTACCAACTATCATGTTTCCTATAGTTCCTCTAAATATACCTATTATATCTATACCATTATGTTTCATAAAATTATTATCTTCCATAGATATAATTGCTTCTATAAGATGAGGAGGTAAATCTTTATATTCTACTAATGCTCTTTGTTCTGAGAAAAACTCTGATATAACTTCGCCTTTTATATCATATATTTTTGTTGGTATTGTTGGTTTATATAATTCTACCGCTTGAACGTCTGGCTGTCTTATAATATCTGCTATTAAAAAAGCAAATACTAAAGTGCCTATAGAAAATATGACAACTAATACTGCTATATATATTTTTATAAATTTATTAAGGTTTACTGTATGATATTTATTTTTTAAATTAGATAGTTTTGTTTTAAAAAAATCTTTTGCTTTCAATTTTTTATCCTAAATGTTTTAAAGTTATTCTATATATTATAAAACAATTATTCAATTAATCAAGCATATAAATTTTAATTGATTTTTAAAAAATTATAAAATTTTGGTTATTAATAGAGTAATATCATCAAATTGGGCAATCTCATCTCTAAATGTAACAGTTTCTTCTACTATATCATCTAATAATTCTTTAGGTTTATCATAGTCATTTTTAAGCAATTCTTTTAACCTATCTTCACCATAAACTTCATCAAACCTATTGAAAGTATCAGTTACTCCATCTGTGAATAATACTATTGTATCATCTGAAGAATATGATATTTTATTATTTATATAAGTTTCATTTTTTACAAAGCCTAATGGTTTGCCTTTTGTATGCATTTCTTCTATTATTTTTGTATTTGAAGAATCATCTTTTCTAACTAAATATTGAGGCAAATGTCCGGCATTAGAGTAGGTTAAAGTTTTATTTTTTGTATCTATTACAAGTAAAAAACAAGTAACAAACATGCCGTTTTTAGAATCTTCATAAATATGTTTGTTAGTATATTTTAATATGCTTGCAGGGTCATCTATTTGAGAGAAATAAACTCTTAATATAGACCTTGTCATAGTCATAAAGAAACCAGCACCTAAACCTTTACCTGATACATCGGCTATTATAAGAGCATATTTACTGCTGCTTATTTTTATATAATCATAAAAGTCTCCTCCAACGTTTTTACTCGGTATGCTTATTGCCGCAATATCAAATAAATTATCATTTGGAAAATGTGTTGGAAGTACACTTTTTTGTAATTGCTCTGTATAGTTAATCTCTTCTGTGAGGGATTCTTTTATTTTAGATTCTTCAGATAAAAGCACATGCATATAATTTTCACCTAATTGCTGAGCCAACATTTCTAATAACATCAAATTACTTAAATTATATGCTTTATTAATGTTTCTTTCTGTAGCACATAAAAAGCCTATTATTTCATCTTTTATAATTATTGGTGCTGCTATAAAACTTTCTCTCTTATATCTTAATGATTTGTTTGGCTTGAATCTATGGTCTTTAGAAACATTAACCGAATAAACAGCTTTTTTCGTTTTTAATATTTCTGCAAGCACATTGTCTTCTACAGTAACTGCACCATATTGTAAAACATCTTCATCAATACCTATTGCAGCTTTAAATTTAAATACACCATTTTCTTTTAATATTACTGAAACTCTATGTGCCTCAAAAGCTTCGCATACTATACTAATATTATTGTTTAATATTTCATCAACTGTCTCGCATCTATTAATAGATATAGACATTTCATATAAAGCAGCTACTTCATATGCTCTCGATTGTGCTTTCTCATAATTAATTTTATTTACTAAAGATAAAGATACTAAATGAGCAAAAGACCTCATTAATATAGTATCTTTTTCTACAAAATTACCATTTTTTTTATTTAATAAAAATATTGCCGCTATGTTTCTCTTTCTAATTTTTACAGGTACAAATAATATATTTTTTAATTCATCTCCTATCATATCTTTTATAGGGACGAAATTTGAATCTTCTTTGGGGTCATTAGAATATAATGAAGCTGATGTAGTATAAGCTCTTACTGCTATTGGTTTATCATTATCTATAATAGAGCCAAAAAAATTATTGCCAAGAGGACCTATAGACATTTCGAAGTTTAGGTTATTTAATTCTTGGTCTACTAGATATAAAAGTATTGTATTTGAATTCATAACGGCTTTTATTTCAGATATAAGAGTTATTAAACTTTCTTCATAGTCTGTTGAAGAATTCATTTTTTTTATGATATTAGAAAACACCTCAATTTGTTTTTCAGGGTTATCCATTATTTCATTTATATTCACTAAAACCTCTACATATTAGCCGTTTGAGATAGATTATATCATAGTGTGTTTTATAGTCAATATCGTTTAATAAGTGAAATTTATAATAATATTATGAATTTGACATTAAATGATATTTATGATAATATGAAGTATCAAAAATTGGAGTAAGTATATGCACCGCACCGCACCGCACCGCACCGCACCGCACCGCACCGCACCGCACCGCACC
>ERZ1026866.306-NODE-306-length-31536-cov-46.567549_pt1 | contig 31536 bp, 17 predicted proteins | sample MGYA00380163_ERZ1026866 | MGnify/ENA primary metagenome ERZ1026866 (study PRJEB33269, sample SAMEA4719799) | human gut metagenome | biome: human-associated habitat; feature: organic feature; material: feces | place: Cameroon | collected 2013-10 ...
GCTTTATGCTCGACACCTGGTATCCGGCACTCCGTCATTCCGACTACCACATTACATATAAGGTGAAACCTTTCGATGTGGAAGAGGCAAAGGAGATTATCAAGACCAAGCCACAGCAGTTGAGCCAGGAGGAGATGTTCATGGTAGCCCAGACTTACGAGCCAGGCAGCAAGGAGTTTAATGATGTGATGGAGATAGCCGTCCGCATGTTCCCAGAGAACGAGACAGCGAATCTGAATGCAGCCATAACCCGTTTGAATGCCGGTGATGCAGATGGTGCGAAAGAATATCTCGACAAGGCAGGAACCAGTCCGAATGCCCAGAATTCCCGAGGAGTCTATGAGATGCTGAATGGTAACGAGAAGCAAGCTCGTTATTATCTGGAGCAGGCAGCCAAGGCTGGTGTTGCTTCTGCGAAAGAAAATTTACAGAATCTATAAAGTTATACATACTGTCTGTTTAGGGCAATATAGCTATTCCTTAGAGCCAGGGTACTGCCCTGGCTTGGGACAGGCTCCTGAATCAGGCAAAACTTTTCTAAGTACAACTTCAGAAAGTGACTCAAATATAACGTATTAGATGATTTGTAAACCAAATATATTAAAACGTAATATAATTAGATTTTTAAGAACGTTTATAAGTAAAGAAATAATTATTAATAACAACTATAATAACTTACAAGATGAAAAAAACTTTATTATTTTCCGTTGCATTGGCGGGTCTGATGCTCGGTTCTTGTTCTAGTAGTGATGATCTGAATGGTGGTGGAAGTGCTCCTGTTAAGCAGGATGGTAATGGCTATGTAGCATTTACAATTAATTTGCCTACTCAGCCAAGTACCCGTGCCGGTAGTTTTAACGATGAATTCAAGGATGGTATGGCTAACGAGTATGCCGTTAAGGATGCCACACTCCTTTTGTTCCAGGGTACAGCAGAATCAAGTGCTACTTTTGTAGGTGCTTACAAATTAAGTACCGAACCTTGGACTTCACCTGCTGGTGATCAAAATATCACAACCACTTCCAAGAAGATAGTAAAAAAGATAGATAAGTCAGGTACTGACATGAAAGCTCTTGTTGTATTGAACAGCAATGGAGTCTTCACAGTAGATGAAGCTACAAATTCCGTGAAATTAAAGGGCAGTACTTCTGATTTTGCTGGAACCTATAAACAATTTGTTGAGTCGGCTAATGCCACATCAGGTGAAAACTTGACCAAGACAGGTTTCTATATGGCAAATGCTCCTTTGTGTAGTAAAAAGGGGGATGATTCAGACCCTGCAGCTGGTACAGTTTCAACTTTGACGGACTTAAATGGTAAAATCTATGATACAGAGGCTGAAGCATTAGCAGGTTCTGCAGCTCAGGTTTATGTAGAGCGTGCTGTTGCAAAGGTAACAGTTAACAAGGGTACAGTAACAGAGGCTACTACAAGTACATCTACATCTGTCAAATTTGAAGTATTAGGCTGGGCTATTGATAACTTTAACAAAACGACTTATTTGGTTCGTAACACAGAAGATTTTGACTCATGGAAGAGTTTCTCTTCTAAAGGACTAACACCTTCTAAATATCGCTTTGTTGGTGCTGCTCCTGTAGCAACAGATTTGTATCGTACTTATTTCGCTAAGGATGTTAATTATGATACCGATTTCTCTGCAGGTATTTTGGAGCGTGCTACAAATTTCATAAACACTTATGGTGATACTAATCCACAGTATTGCTTCGAGAACACTTTTGATGTACCTCATCAGAATGAAAACTTGACAACTCTTGTAACTATCAAGGCTAAGTTGAATGATGGTGCAGATTTCTATATTGTAGGAGGTGACCAGACCAAACTCTATACAAAAACAGAGTTAGATAAGCTGGTAAAAGCAAAGTTCTTGAATACTGAAGCTGACTGGGTTACAAATAATGCTAAGGACGCTTCAACTAAGATTGGTGAAGGTGACCTTACTTTGGCTTATGATAAAGATGCGGCAGGTGTAATTCATTTGACTGGAGTTACTGTAGATGAGACTAAGTTAAAGTCTGGTCATGCAGCATTGCCTGCAACATATGTTGCAGATGTAGAGGCTGCTGTTGGTTCTATGGTTTGTTACAAGAATGGTGTTTCATATTATACTGTACGTATCAAGCACTTTGGTGACGACTTGACTCCTTGGAAAAAGAATGAACTAGGTGTTAAAGCTGGCGAAGTTTACCCAACAACAAATCAGGCAGAAAACTGGTTAGGTCGTTATGGTGTTCTCCGTAATAACTGGTATGATATCACCGTTCAGGGTGTTAAGGGATTAGGTTCTGCTACCGTTCCTGAATTGACAGGTACTACCGATGATGAACTTGATTCTTACATTGCTGTTCAGATTAACGTCCTCTCTTGGGCTAAGCGTACACAGAGTGCTACTTTGCACTAAGATGTAAATACATTTAAGATAAAAATTTGAAAATAATAATTGATTAGCGATATGATAGCGCAGAAGATAAACAAATGGTTAAAGGGTGTCATGGCAGCTGCCATGACCCTGACCGTCGCGACCTCATGCCACGATATGTGGCACCAGGATTACAGCGATTGTCCTAATGGTGTATATGTGAAGTTTAAGTATGATTACAACCTCCAGCGTGCCGACATGTTCAATGACCATGTTGGACAGGTAACGCTGTATGTATTCGACGAGAACGGAAACTATATAACCCAACAGACCGAGACGAATTCTGCGCTATCATCGCCTCTCAAAGACCCAAATTATGTAATGCACGTCGAGAACCTACAGCCAGGTAAATATCAGTTCCTTGCCCTTGCCGGACAGAATGCTTACGCCGACCAGTTAACTTCAGGCCGTGCCAAGTTCGTTCGTACCGCTCCATCGGCTTCAGGAGATGAGATGCAGAAACTGGAAGTGAATCTCGATCATGAAAATAGGGGAGAGTATGATGAGGTTGTCAACAACAGCCTTCCGCTCGATACCCTCTGGCATGGTAAACTGCTTGAGGCAGTAGAGGTATCATCCTCAAAACCTTCTTATGCAACCATCCCTCTGGTGCGTGATACCAAGAAGATCAATGTGGCGCTTCGTGACCTTGACTCTCCACAGGATATGGATGTCAACGACTACACGATGACCATCGAAGACCATAATGCCCGCATCCTTTGGGATAACTCTCTCGATGAGAGCCGTAAACTCATTTATACCCCTCATGCTACATGGAATACAGTAGATGAGGACGAGCAGGGCAAGATAGCCCATGCTGACTTTATGACCTCCCGCATTCTGAAGCACGAAGATTACAACCAGGATGGCCGACTCCTCATCAAGAGCAAGGAGACCGGAAATACGGTAGTCAATGTAGACCTGCCAGACCTCTTGAGTCGTCTTCGCACCAGCGAGGAGTATAGTTACAGTGCACAGGAATTCCTTGACCGTGCCTACGATTACAAACTTCAGTTCTTTATCCAGGGTGGCAAGCTCAAATATTGCTACATCACCATCAGCGTGAATGTACTGAGTTGGAGCAAGCGCATCCAGTTCGAAGAACTCCATTAACATGTCCTACCCGGTTTTCAGTAAGCCGATATAAAAAAGAAAGTGTATGTTTAAGATGAAAATAATAACCCACTCATTGCTAGCCCTTTTGCTGGTTATGTCGTTCGCATCCTGTGCGAGTGACACTACTAGCGATTTGCCTCTGCCAAGCAAAGATATGAAGGCATATCTGCAGGTAAAGGTAACGGTGGATGGTAGTGGAGATACACGAGCGAGTAGGGCAACTACAGAACCTCAAGGAGGTGAAGAAGGAAATGGAAGAGAAACAGGAATCAATCATGAAAATGAAGTCAATTCTCTTACTGTCTTACTATATGAATCTGATAAAGATGACCTGTCGGATGATAATGCTATTATAGAGTATGTATATACATTTACCAATTTAAATAAGGTAACACCTCCTACTTCCGGCAAAGATGCAACTTATACTACCGTTCCTAAAGAAATAGATGCTGCAATTGTTGGCAAGAATTATCATGTTATAGTGATAGCCAATGCAGACGACATGACTTCCAAATGTAAAGGACAGAAGATAAAAGACGTAAGAGATTTGCAGATGTCGAAGGTGTGTACCCGAGATGCTGATATTACAAAGTTCTCAAACTTCATCATGTCATCAAAGAAGGATGCAAAGATTGATTTCACTAAGGAAGGTTCAGAAACTGATCCGTATCAGGTAGAGGTAGACATCGAACGCCTGGCAGCCCGCATCGACATCATTCCAAATGCCACTTATGTTGATACCGATAAAGGTTATTATTATAATGTAATGGATGGAACGAATGTAATAGGTGGCTTTAAGCTCGAATCTGTAACTCCTACCAAGGTTATGACAAAGGGAGAATACCTGATTAAGCGAGTTTCTTCAGAAAAAACTGTGCCTTCTGTTACTTATTACGGTGAAGAAGAAATGAATTCTACAACGGCTTCTACTAATTATGTGGTTTGTCCATGGACAAAGGTTCGCACAGGTCTTACTCTGAGTAATCCTATATCATATAATAATGTACAGGAGGTAGCTTCTTCGAAATCTTACATCCTCGATTATGTGATGGAGAATACGACCACCGATAATGACGAGGCTTATTCTACAGGCCTTATCTTTAAAGGCAAGTATTATGAAGAGACAGACTGGGATGCAACCAAGAAACAGCCTAAGGGTAGTGCCACAGGAACAGAAAAGGAATATACCTATACGCTCCGTCATAGCGACCCTTCAGGAAGTGGAACCAAAGCTGACCCGATGCATTTTGGTGTAGTCCGCAACAACATCTATCAGGTAAAGGTAGAAGGCGTTGAAGGAAAGTCTAAAGGTATCAAGTTGACCATACATGTTGTCCCTTGGGCACATTACGACCATGGGGAAGTAATATATTAAACTCTAAGATTAATTTACAAAGTATAACTAAAATGAGAAAACATATAATGAAATATATGGCTTGCCTGGTGATGCTGCTGACGGCTTTTGCAGCATGTTCGCCAGATAGTGATGCTTCTGACCCAGGAAGTACCACCAACAAGACATATACTCTCCATTTTAATCTGTCTCCAGTATCAGGAAGTTCTGCTTCATCCCGTGCAGAAACTTATACTGTAGGAAAGCCCAATTCATGGGATGACGGTTCTAAAGAAGAGAACATGAAGAGTTGGACAGTTGTCTTTGTAAAGCCTGATGGAACGGTAGCGAAAGTTGTCAAGAAGCCATCCGTAGAAGAAGGCAAAGATAAGGAAGATGTTGTAACAGTTACCGGTTTGGAAGCAGGAACCAAATATACGGTCTATTCTTTTGCCAATATATCAGATACAGATCTCGGTACGATTACGGAGGGTTCTTCTCCTGACTTCGATTCCAAATCATTTGCTGTCAATGGTAATGATATGAATATTAAAGCGACTGGTATTCCTATGAGCAATAAGCAAACGGTAACAATCGGCCCTGACGGCCAACCGGATGTTAAGCAATTATATGTAGTAAGAATGCTATCCAAGATAACTCTCAAGTTCCGCAATATGACAGGTGAAGATATAACAGTAAATAGTGTAAGTATCAGTGATATTACAAGCAATCCTGCAAATATCAAACTGCTTCCTGCAAAGGATGTTGTTTCATCTACGTATGTAGCCCAAACGCCAAATTTGGTAGAGAATGCAGCGAGTGAAGAGTTTAAACATACGATTAAATCTGGTTTGACAGTAGCCAAGAATACAACCGTTTATGATAACAGCCGTTCGGTTTCTTTCTATGTCAACGAGAGTCAAGCCGGCAATGCTTATCCTTACTTTGTTGTAACGCTCGAAACGGACATTGGCTCACAACGATATTTCATGTATACCGACTGGAACCAGATAGCCCGCAACGACCATCATGTCTTAAAGTTGGCGCTGAGCGATTACAAGCTTCGCCTCAAGGTAGAGGACTTTGGATCTATCGGTTCGGCTCCGTCATTGAAAGATGACGGAAAACAGCTCAATCTCAATTTCCATGATTTAGAGGAGTTCCATATCGTTCCTTCTGTTACGAGGTATAGTAATGGCTCATCTGTCTCTTTCACTAATCTCGAATGGAAGAAACTCTCGGAATCGGAGACTGGAGCAGAATCAAAAGCCTTCAGTACGAAACCATATATCGTTTCTAGCAAAGATAGAATTGAGGCAGAAACCAAAGGTGAGTTAGGCAATAAGATTGGTCCTATCGTCTATCAGCTTTCAGTAAAAGTGGATGACGGAACCACAACAGCACCAACGTTGGTATATCGGGTAGCCATCTCTCAGGATTTAACCTGGTACACAGCAAGACGCCATAACGGTGCATTTTGGATATGTAAACAATAATACAAATATTAAAAAACATTGAAGCTTATGTTTAAGTCTAAGATTTTTAATAGTGTAATGAGATATATGTTGGTAGCAATGCTTGCATTGCTGCCAAATGCTATATGGGGAGAGAATGTCTTTTTAAATGATGTACATAAGGTTAACATTAACTTATGTGACATCATGTGGAAGAATAATGCTTTTGCATACGATTATGCTTTGATTTATTTTAAAGATAAAGATGGCAATCAAGTTTCTTTAGATAATTTTGGCTTAGCTCGATGGGGAGATACTTCTCCTAATTATGTTCCTAATGATTATGATGCAGGTGGAGTCAAAAAAAGTGAAAATTATTATATGTTTTCACAAAAAGTTTATTCATGGGGTAATAATGAAAAACTTTATAATTTTACCTTCTTTAATACCGTATTAGACCTATCTGGGTATCAAATTATATTTAAGGCATCAAATACAAATGATTTTGAGTCAGATAAAGAAACTTCTGATATTACTATAACTTATCAGCTTTATTCCCAGAGTGATATTGATGCTGTAACTTTCACCAAGGCAACAGATCCTACTTTGGTGAAATCTACTTATGCCTTAAAAGAAGGAAACAAATGTATCTTCAGTGCGTCTTCTATATATGATGAACTTAAAACTATTTTGGGAGTTTCAGCTAAAGAAGATATTAAGGACATCTATATTCGTTGGACTGTAAAGCATACAGATGGTACTAAAGTAGATAATCTTACTGTTTCTTCAGGAAAAATACAGAAGCGTAATGATTTTGACTATATTTATTTTAATAATACGGGGGCCTCTATCCAGTCAAAAGATTTAGATGTTACATTAGAGTTGCCTAGTGGTGAGTCTTGGGATGACATAAATTTATCTTTTGTTATTTCAAAAAATGTCTCTGAATTGACTACTAAATATGGTATTGTTGAGAAGGAGCCTACTTTGAATGCATTGTATAAGATTTCTTTGGCAACAAAGTACAGCATGCCTTTCAATCATTATGAAGGCCATGCTAATACTGAATTAAAAAACGGTATGCAGCAGACTGCAGAATGGGAGTACTATGTCTATGTAAATGGTGCGAATGATGCAGTTGAACTGGTTTTGCCTTTCGATAAATATGAAAATGGAATAGGATCGGGATCACCGCTTGAGCCACAGGGCTATTTCAGATGGTATGATTTTAATACAGATAAAGCTAATAATAATTTAAGTCCAGTTACAGGAACAGGAGCAGCAACTCTTCTGAATCATATAGTATCTGGAAGTAATGATTATGGCTTGTTTGCTTTCAATCTTCCTCAATATCCTGTTAGTAAGAATGTTGGTGTTATGTATACTGCACCTGCAGAAGCATCATCCGAAGGATGGGTTGGTGAAGACATCGCCTGTGATGTGAGCCGTTATATTGATGGTTTGGATGCATCAAAAACTTATCTTGAGCATGAGCCTACGCTCTCTATCAGATACATTTTCCATATCCGTTCTGCCAAGCAGTTAGCAGACGACATTATGAATACGGCTATTGGCAATAATCCTAAAAGAGCAGGTTATAGAACTTATGAGGATGGAAAGTATTTGACAGCTGGTATGAAGGATGCAAGTTCAACTTTGACACTTCGACTGGAATTGCCCGATGCTACAAAATATTATTTCCATCCATTGGTCAATGGCGTATATAAGACATGTACTACTCCTGAGTATACTATCATCTATGGTTTCACACATCGAGTATATTATGCTGATGAAAAGGATAAACTCGTAGAATCAGATTTCGATAAAACAACATTGTGCAAGACAACTAAGATAGAATGGTGGGCATACGATAAGACCAAAACCTATTGTAAAAAGTTAAATAATTTTGGGGGCGAGAGTACTCGCTTCTTTGATTTGTCGATGGGAAATCTCAATGGCGACGACTGGATGCCTGCATCTATGACTGGCTCTAATAAGAGTTTTACATTTGGATATGGAGATCCTGTATATATCGTTGCATATGCCATGGATGGAGAGGATCATCGTTGCCCAATAGCCAACTTTGATGTTCGATTCATGAATAATCATCCAATGACTAAAGATGAGATCGTTAAAGCAGGATTGAATAACAGACTTATTAGTTATCTTGACGAGCATTATAAAATGGCTACTAAGCCTATTACATTTGATGATGATGATGTAGAACAGACTGTGGCTGCTCCTACAAATCCGAACGACAACCAGGACCGATTACCATCTAAATGGGATCGCCGTGCCTATAGTTTCGTATATCGTGATTTGATAGACTACGACGCTACTAATTATAATGGTTTGAAGACTATCGGTCATTCTCCGCTTCATGGAGATTATTGCTTGTATAAGTCTGCAAATCATAGTAGCATTTCTACTAGTAGTGAAAAGTATCTTTGGTGGAATAATAATAAAAATTTGGTATTATATGATAAGACGTATGAGACAACTAATGGTTCTCAATATGGTCATTTCCTCTATGTGGATGCATCAGATGAAAGTAGAAAAATCGCTGCTTCTGATTTTTCTGCAGATCTTTGCACAGGACAGCAGCTTATCTTCACAGCGGGTATTGCTGACATGACAAAACTGGATACTAAGCCACAGATTATGTTTAAACTATTTGGTGTTAACAAAAATGTCAATGGTGAGATAGTTGAGAAACATTTGATACATAGTTTTTCATCTGGTGATTTTAGTAATAATCGAGAAAGTAAGGACGAAGCAACTTGGTATCAGGTATATGGTAAAATTACCTTGCAAAAAGAGTCAAACGTAGAGCAATATTCTGATTACCGACTGGAGATTGATAATTACTGTAAGGGTACTGATGGTGCTGACTATGCCGTGGACGATATCCGTATGTATCTTGCACCAGCTAAGGTTCAGGTGATTCAGGAGAAGCCTATTTGTGATGGTGCTGCAACAGGAAATATCAAGCTGAAGATTCGTGCTATCCATGAGACTTTGAATGCAATTACCGGACATAAAGGACAGACTAAAATATACTTCCGTTTTGTCGATGAGGATGGTAAGCCTGTAGAAGGTACTGATTACTATCAGACGATACAGAAGCATGCTACAGATGCTTCAAAGAATTTTACTTACAAGAGCGATAAATATGGAGCTGTTGACGTATTCGATTCTGAGGAAACTTGCAATCAGTATACTATAGATGGTACTCCTATGATTGAGAAGGATAGTGAAGGTGAAACTTATATCGTTATCAGTAATAGATATTATCCTCTTGAAGTAAATAAGAAGTATTACGTATCTGTAGCCACAGAAACTCCAGATGCAACAGGCAACTCTAATTGGGGTTCACCTGCTGAAGTCTGCTCGTTGTACAGTAACTGGTTTGACATGGTTAGCCAGCATCCAGTCATTACTGATACTAAGGGTAATGTCATTACGGATTATAAGATTCCTTGCGGTGCTGATGATGACTATGAGATAAAAATCAAGGGACAATTGGTTACAACTGACCCTAATACAGGTGGTAAGATTACATTGGATGGTGTTAAGTTCTACTGGTATCTTGATGGTAAGGGTACTACTAATCAGTTGAATACTGTTGCAAGTAACGAAATTACTATCAAGAAGAAAGGTATTACATTGGGGGACACTCATAAGATATATATGCTGCCTGAAGGAACTAAGAATTCAGATGGTTATATTGAATATACTGCACCAAATGGCAAAACCTATCTGTTGTGTCCTGGTGCAATAGCAGTCCCATTACGTGTGATGCTGGATGGACCACAGCTTAACTTCGGTTTCAACGATGTGGATTATCCATTCAACGATGGCGATTATGAGGCTTCGCTTCGTATCGGTTTGCCACAATTGGAGAAGTTGAAGACTTCTTCTAAGGGGGGATATTTGCAGATACCTCTTCATAGTGCTACTATGAGAGATGGATCAGCTATTACTGGGCCTCTTACTTTCATTGATGATAGCAAAAAACCTGCAGAAAAATCGCAGAGCGTATTTGTGGCATCTACGAATGATCCTTTATGGGAAAAGAAGTTGAATACTCAGGTTGCAACATTGGAGAGCGATGAGTTGGCTGCAATTGTTCCAAAAGTTCAGTCTACCCTCAATCTCAAATTCTCAGATGATGCTGTAGAGAATTTCCACGAGGGATATTACTATGTACTCCGATTCGCTTACGAGAAGATAGCAGCTACAGCTGGAACTACCAATTGCCCTGGCGAGTCTTATCTCAAGGTGAAGATTGTACCGGAGTTCATTACCTGGACTCCTACTGCCGATGGCGGTATGAATGCCAACTGGAATAATGATGATAACTGGCATCGCTCATCATCTACTGAATTGCATAATAATGAGTATAAGAATTATCTGCCTTATGGCAGTAGCATGTCTGGTACGCCAACTTCAGAACAGGAGATTCCTACGCTGAATAGCTATGTGCCAATGAAGTTTACCAAGGTAACGATTGACAACTTGAATGGTTTGCCATTCCCTGACCTCGGTAATGTCGTTTATCGTGAAACCAATAAAATTGCTACCAAGCTGACTAACGGTAAGGGTAATGAGGCTACGAAGTATATCCAGTATGACATTATGGCTTACTGGGATGAAGCGGATGCTGATAAGGGATTGGAAGCTGGTAATCTGAAGTGCGAGAAGTTCTATGGCAATACCTGCCATCAGATTTACTTCAAGCCTCAGGGCGAGCTTCGCGACCAGTGCTATCTGGTATATGACAAGGCTTGGGTAGAGAAGGAGCTGGTACCTAACAGGTGGTACACCATGGCTTCACCTCTGCAGTATATCTACGCCGGTGATATGTATGTGCCAGCAAAGGATGGACGACAGGAAACCAAGGCGTTTACGGATATCACGTTTGATACGAATGTATATAGCCGAAGCAAGTATCCGGTTTATCAGAGAGCTTGGATGAAGAGTGATGTGAAGGAAATCACCCCTAAGAGTGATTATCCTGCATCTCATTACCCAAGTGTAGCTGCTCCAGAAAATGTTGATATGAATCTCGGCTACTGGAGCCATGTATATAATAGGGTGGACGAGAGCTATGCCGCAGATGGAACCTTCGGTGGTTTCTCTATCAAGGCGGGTAATGCCCTCCTGCCGAAGGATAAGACTAAGAAAGCGCTCCTCCGTTTGCCAAAGGCTGATACCGAATATCAGTACTTCGATTATAACGGAACTGAGAACTCTTCAAGCAAGACTCGGGTTGCGAAAGATGCTGGCCATGGCAAGTTTCTCGTAGCTTACAGTAATGAAGAGAAGACATTCGCAGAGAAGGCCCAGGCCTTGGGAACTGATAACGCCAGCGGATTCTATCTCGTGGCCAATCCATATACCTGCTCTATCTCGATGGCTAAGTTCTTCGAGGCTAATACTGGTTTGCAAAAGGCAATATGGATGGTAGAAAATGGCGAGGTGAAGGCGATTTCCAATGCAGAATTGGATAAGCAGAACTACGCTATCCAGCCTACCCAGTCGTTCTTTGTCAAGAAGAAGGAAGGCAAAACGGTAGAAAATGTAAGGTTCACTTCTGCGATGTATGTTGACCGCACTATCACTCCTGGCCTTCTGATGGCATCAGACTATGTCAAGAGCATTGAAGCAACGACAGAGAATTCTAACGGCCAGACCTCAAAGGCACGCATCGCTTTGCGTCCGGAGGCTTCTGCCGACTATGATGACCAGGAGGATGTGGATCTGCTGTACGATCAGAACCTCAAGGATATTCCGCAGGTTTATACCGTTGCCGGAAACGAGGCGGTGGCTGTGAATGCTGTTCCTGAGTTGTCCTGGATTCCGCTCGGTATCGTGAGCCAGCAGGCTGAAGAGGTTTCACTTACCCTGAAGGGTGTGAACAAGCTCGAAGCTCCTGTTTATCTCTACGATGCTGCATCGGCAAGCTTTACCGAACTTCATGAGGGCGAAGCTGTGAAGGTGAAGGCGGGTGATCACGGAAGATACTTCCTCACCCAGACCCGTACCACAACCGGCATCGACCGCATAGAGGCAGAAGAGCAGAGTGCACCGGTGAAGGTTTACTCACCAGCTGCCGGCATGATTGTTGTTTCTGCTTTGGGTGGTGAGAAGCTCGACAAGGTTCAGGTATTTACATTGGATGGCAAGATGGTTCACAGTTATCAGTTGCCTGACAAGCAGAGAATGATTCTGCGAGTGACATCCGGCATTTACATTGTGAAGGCATCTACCCAGTCCTGTGCTCAGGCTAAGGGCCAGAAGATTGCCGTAAGATAGTATATTCTAGTTTTTTAAATATCAATAGGGAATTATAAAGAACCCAAAAGGGGGAGCCAAAGCGTTGGCTTCCCCCTTTTTTTAGCTTTATACGTTACTAAACTTTCGCAAGTGGTTTAAGTACGGGCTGAAAGCTCAAAAGCTCCTTTCAGGGCGTGTGGGACAAAACTTGCGAAAGTTCAGTAACTTAATTTACAATAATGATAATGCATAGAGAGGTAGGATGGTAACATGCCTTACTGCATCGTGATCCTCCTTGTCTATATAATCAAACGCTCCAAAATTCTCTAGAGAGCACCGGAAGGCATTGGTGAGTTTCTTCTCTCTCATGAATAGCCAGAGACTCTTCATGCCGCCTTGTGTTCCAGATTTGATTTCGATAGGAGTAATCTTCATTTTATGAATCTCCAGATAGTCTATCTCTGCCACACTTTTCCCCTTCTGCTCCCAGAAGAACATCTTCTGACGTTGGATACACGGTTTGTTTCGCAAAATCTCAAGTCCTGCAACCATCTCCGTAAGTCCACCTTTGTTGACAAGTTCCTGAGGAGTACCAGCCAAAATGAGTTCTATAAGTTGCTGCGCCAGGTTGCCTTCCAACTGAAGCACGGCCAGCAATAATCCGGAATCCAGAAACAGTACCTTCATACTCTTCTCATCTGCCTCTGCATCCAGAGGAATACCATTGCCCGAGGTAGAGACTACAGGAGTTACGATACCTGCCAAGGTCAATAAACGGAGTGCCTCCCTAATCTGCGAACTTTGATAGTCGGCTGATATTTGCTTGAATGTCAACTTCTCGCCCGCCTGGTGGCAGACGCCACGCATCGTAGTGCGTAACAGATCAGAATTGACTCTCTTCTTATATTTGCTGAAATCATCTTCATATGTCAGCACGATATCTTCCTGAATATTCCTGCATCGGTTGAAGTCATGAGTACGTGTCCAGGCAAGCACAGATTCCGGCATACCTCCAACAAGCAGGTAAATACGGAAGTATTCCACGAGTTTGTCATGGAAAGCCTGTTCCAGTGGGTGATTTCCATAGGCTTCATTTCGGATTTTGACTAGTCCCTCTTCATTATTGGCATACAAGAATTCATCGAATGTCATCGGGTACATAAAAAGAGAATGAATTCTTCCAACTCCAAAAGTAGGAAGTTCCTGAAGCGTAAACTCAAGAAGTGAGCCTGCGGCAATGACATGCAGCTCAGGATAATCTTCTTTGAAAAACCGAAGAGCCATGATAGCCTCTGGGCATTCCTGTATTTCGTCAAGGAAGAGGAGTGTTTTGCCTGCTTCTATAGGGACATTGATGTAACTGCTTATTTTTTCAGCAATTGAACGCACATCAAGATCACCTTGGAAAAAGGTTTTAATAGCCTTATTGCGCTCAAAGTTCACTTCAGCAAAAAACTTAAACTGCTTTCCAAAATGTTTAACTGCAGATGATTTTCCTACCTGTCTGGCACCACGAAGCAACAGCGGTTTTCGCATAGAATCTTCTTTCCATGCTATAAGCTGAGTATCTATATTTCTTCTTATATATTCTGCCATATCTATAATTATTTGAATATCAGCAGCAAAGATAATTAAAATATTCAAATCCGAGAAATAATTCGTGCTAAAATATTCAAATCCGAGAAATAATTTGCGCTAAAATACTCAAATTTCAACCATATAGGGCGAAATAATTCATAATAAACAGCGGTTTTCTCCGTTTTTATTTATTATGAAGAAAGTAAGTTATCTTATATATTTATGGCTGGTTTGCTGCCTGGGACTGCAAGCACAGAGCCGCAGGGAAATGGGAGGCATCTATTATGCTTATCCCGTAACGGATGCTGCCGGAACCGATTCTGCGGCTGTGAAGGCACCATCCGGTTTCTCACCTTATTATATCAGCCATTACGGGCGCCATGGGTCGCGATGGATGTCGAGGGATTCACGCTATCTCTGGATAGAAAAGCAATTTGCTGATGACGGCAATCTTACTCCGCTCGGACTTCAAATCAAGAGTATCGTGAAGCGGATATGTGAGAATGCAAGAGGAAACGGCGGCAAACTGACCCGACTGGGTGAACTCCAGCACCAGGGCATCGCCCGACGCATGTATGCCCATTATCCACAAATCTTTGCTGCCGGCCACCAGGTAAAGGCACGCTCCAGCGTTTCCGACCGCTGCGCCAAGAGTATGCTTGCCTTCACTTCCCAACTGCGGAGTCTACAGCCCCAGCTGCATCTGGATGTGAAGACCGATTCTGCCGATATGGCTTGGATAGCCTACGAATCTCCCGAACTGAAGGCGCTGAAGAAACGCACCAATGTGAAGGCTCAGGTTTCGCCACGCCGCTTCCTGCAACAGCTATTCAAGAACTCCGCAAAGATAGATGAACCCCTGAAACTGATGACCGAAATGTATGGACTCACCTCCTCCCTGCAGGATGTAGGCCTGAACTTTCCTGCCTATCCGCAGGAGATGGAAGACAGCCTGAATGCGCTCTTTACCGATGCCGAATTCCGTGCCATCTATGAAGCCAACAATCTACGCATGAACATCACCAACGGCAGTATGGCTACCAATGAAGAGATTCCGGCACGGAGCGCCATCTCGCTCTGGCAGAACATCGAAACCGAAGCCGATGCCGCCTTGCGTTCTTCCCAGTCATCAGCCACCCTCCGTTTCGGTCATGATACAGCCCTCTACCGGCTCCTTTCCCTTCTTTTTGATGCCACCTTGCCTCCTACCGGTGCACGTGAAGAAGCCGACCAGGTGGTACTCGGAGCAGAGACAGACAGGATGGACCGTGTGGTTCCGATGGGAGCCAACCTACAGATGATATTCTACAAGAACCGGAAGGACAGCGTGGTGGTGAAGTTCATGCTGAACGAGAGAGATATCATGCTTTCGCCTGTAGGACAGGTGATTTACGGCACTCATTATTATTCCTGGAAAGAATGGAAGCAGGAGATGCACCAGCGTATCCACCAGCTGGAACATGTACGCCAGCTCTATGCCATCCAGACGATGGAAGGAGCGGGACAGGCAATTCCTGCCGTACTGGTTCCGAACGGCCAGAACTTCTGGACTCCACAGACCCGGGATTCCGAGCAGCCTTGTGTGGCACCTTATAATGATAAGGATACGCTGTTGCAGGGATTCCGCTGCAGCCATTGGCCGGGAGGTGGCGAGAAACGGGATTACGGTTCTTTCACCGTTGCTGCTCTGGGAGGCAAACTCCGTCTGCAGCCCGCTCAGCGTGCCACCGCTTTCAGTCATCAGGACGAGGTTTCGCATCCCCATTACTATGGTGTCCAGCTGAAGGATGAGCATCTGAAGGCAGAGATGACTGCCCTGAGCCATACCTCCATGCTCCGTGTTACGCCCGATAAGGACGAGCTGGTTCATCTCGTTATCCAGCCCAATAATGATGACGGACAGGGAACCATCGAGATTGATACCGTGAACCATGTGGTTTATGCCTATAATCCGGCACCTCATGTATTTCAGGGGTGGGGGAAACCGGAGGATTTCGGGGGACATTTCGTGCTGGCTTATGATAAGGATGAGCTGGTTGACTATGGTGTCTTTGATGAAGCGCAGGCGGAAAGAAAGGGACTGCTAACGACCTGCAAGCCGGGCATCGGAGTATGGCTTACCTTCAGGGGCAAGACTGGAAAGGCGATGGAATGGATGTCGGCTACCTCCTTTACTTCGCGTGACCGGGCGGTGAGCAATCTCAATGCCGAAAACTATATGTACGGCGGACTGGACTTCAACAGTATGATGGAGTATGCTGCCAATCTGTGGTGCGAGCGTCTGCATACCATCGATGTGGAGAGTCAGGACACGGCGAAGGTGAACCGCTTTTATACCGCCCTGTACCGCAGTTCGTTTCTTCCACATGAGTTGAGCGATGTCGGCGAACTGCAATATGGTGACTTTGCGATGTGGGATATCTACCGTGCGCAGTTGCCTCTTTATCATCTTCTTACCCCGATGCTTTCGGGAGAGATGATGCAGTCTCTGGTAAAGATGTATCAGGATGGTGTCTGGATGCCTATCTTTCCTGTCAGCAACTGCAGTCAGACGGAGATGCCGGGCGATGATGCCAGTATCGCGCTTGCGGATGCCTATGTCAAGGGCATCCGCAACTTTGATGCCGTGAAGGCTTACGAGGGAATGCGCATGAATGCCTTATCTACTCCTTATCTTGCCAAGGATTACCGTGCCGGAAAGGGCCGCCGCTCCATCACTTCCTATATGACGAACGGTTATCTTCCGGTAGAGGAGGGGGCTGGTTCTCCTGCTGCCTCTACCTCGCGAACCCTGGCGTATGCATACGATGACTTTGCCGTGGCGCAGATGGCAAAGCTGCTGCTTGATTCCTGCAAGGATGCCGCTCTCCGCCAGCAGTATCAGGATGATTATCAGGTACTGATGCGCCGTTCTGAGAATTGGCGCAACGTAATCAACCCGCTTTCGGGCTGGGCTGACGGAAGATATGAGAATGGAAAATGGGCGGAAGATAAAGAGCTGTTTTCAGGTAAGAGTAATATCCTGGGAGGTTCTGCCTGTCAGGATACCTGGTCGGTTCCGCAGAATATCGCTGGTCTGTTTGAGGTGATTCATGACAGTAAGCCGATGGACAAGAAGGAGAAACTGATTGATAAAGAGGAGAAGAAGGAGAGAAAGGCGCATCCTCAGGTGGAGGTGCTGGTGAGCAACGGTAAGGTGATTTCCCGATTAGACAGGATGTTTGACAAGGGATGGTATCAGCACAGTTATTCGCCTTGCCATCATCTGGCATATCTCTATACGGCTGCCGGTGCACCGGAAAAAACGCAGGAAAGAGTGCATCAGATACTGGAAAACGACAGTTTTTCGGGTGAAAATGCAACAGGACAGCGTTCTGCATGGTATATTTTCTCATCTTTAGGCTTCTATCCGGCATGTCCAGGCACTCCTTTTTACTATATTGGTACGCCTGCTTTCGAGAAAGTTACGCTGAATCTGGAGAACGGAAAGCGCTTCGAAATATCTGCACCAGCCAGTATATCAGGCAGTTATCGTGTAAAGTCATTAACGCTCAATGGCAAGCCGCTGCATGATTTCCGCCTTTCTCATCAGCAGATTTTGAATGGAGGAAAAATATTTTTTTCTCTATTTTAATGCCACTATTGCCACACTTATGGTTAACCTATTGGTATATAGTGATTTACGCGTGGCAATAACCCCTATTTTTATTGCCACCTATTGCCACGCCCTAGCAAGCAGCGCGCTGAAGCAGAACAATTCTGCCCACGCCCATGGACACTCATACCCACGTACACGGGTATCCATACCCACGTACACGGGTACGGATGCCCAAAGTCTTGGGTAACCGTGCCCAAAGCCTTGGGTAAAGATGCCCCACGTAGTTGGGCAAAGATGCCCAAAGGCTTGGGCAACTGTGGGCAAAGCGAGATGTTACTTTTCCTGTGTGGCGTATCTCCCTAACGCCTATGTATTTACTACTGCATTGGGAAGCAAAGAAAATATGAAAATCTGCGATACAAGCTGTCGCAAAAAAAACACGAGAAAACGTAAGGTAAACGAAATCTTTTTTGTACTTTTGCATCCGGAATAAATAATCATAGTAAGAGAGAATTAATCAATGGAACAAAACAACAAGAACCAAATGAATCAAACTGCAGAGAACCAGGCTCTCAGCCCGTCTCAGCAGCAGTACAAACCACACCCGCTCGTATCTGTACTCCCACTGGCTGTACTTATCGCTCTTATCGTCCTGGTTGTCAAACTCTTCCCAGATGATGCCCTGGCTGGTGCATCACAGGTAGCCCTCATGATAGCTACAGCCGTATGCGTAGCGCTCAGTATGACCATCTACAAGATGAAATGGAATATCTTCGAGGAGATGATCAAAAAGACTGTGGGCGATGCAGGAGTGTCTATCCTGATTCTGCTGCTCATCGGTATGATGTCAGCCACCTGGATGATCAGTGGCGTTGTACCCACATTAATCTATTATGGTGTACAGATTATGTCGCCTACCTTTTTCCTTCCCTGCGCATGTATCATCTCCAGCATCATCTCCGTGATGACAGGAACCTCATGGACCACCATTGCCACCATCGGTATTGCCCTGATGGGAATAGGTGATGCCCTGGGCATACCGGCACCCTATACGGCAGGAGCGATTATCTCGGGTGCTTATTTCGGTGACAAGCTCTCGCCTATGAGCGATACTACCGTGCTGGCTTCAAGCATAGCCGGAGCTGATCTCTTCTCACATATCCGCTACATGCTCTACACCACCATACCGAGCATCCTGCTTTCATTGGTACTCTATCTCATCATCGGACTCTGCTATGATTCCAAGCCAGTGGATGTCAGCCAGTATCTTACCGGTCTGAGCCATGGTTTCAACATCTCCCTGCTTACGATGCTGGTTCCTGCGTTTACCGGATGGCTCATCTACCGCAAGACTCCATCTCTCATCACGCTTCTGCTTTCGGCCCTTTCAGCATGCATCTGTGCTCTCATTCTCCAGCCGGAAGTGCTCGTAAAGATAGCTGGCGAAAGCGGCATTACCGCCAAGAATCTCTTTGAAGGAATCATGACTACCTGCTATACCCATACCCAGGTAGATTGCGGCATGGACAGCATCAATGATCTCGTAGCCACCCGTGGAATGGCGGGTATGCTCAATACCATCTGGCTTATTCTCTGTGCCATGTGCTTCGGTTCGTGCATGGTAGCCAGCGGAATGCTCCACGCCATCACCCACATCCTCCTGAAAAGCATCCACAGCACCGTATCACTCGTATGCAGCACGGTGACATCCGGCGTTCTGCTCAATCTCGTGATGGGCGACCAGTTTCTGAGTATCATCATGAATGCATCTATCTACAAGGATGAATATGCCGAACGTGGATACAGACCGGAACTCTTGAGCCGAAGTACGGAGGATAGTGCTACCGTTACGAGCGTACTGGTTCCTTGGACTGCCTGCGGAATGACACAGAGTACGGTTCTCGGCATTCCGACACTCGTTTATCTCCCGTTCTGTTTCTTCAACATCATCAGTCCGCTGATGAGCTGCCTGGTTGCCATCCTTGGGTTCGTACCTAAGCCACAGCCGAAAGAAAGCCAAATGCAGGTGACGGAGGATGACAAAGATTCTATCGGGTAATTATGAGAAAAAACAAAAAGGCTAGCCCCATTGCTGGGACTAGCCTCCGTTTTAATTATTTTCTAATGCTTATGAAAGTCATCAAGAAAACTGTTTAGCACGTTATGAGTAATTATTTGATCTCAATGTGCTTAACGTCTTCCTTCTTCTCCTCCTTGGCTACCTTAGGAATCTCTATCTTCAAGACACCGTCACTGACCTCTGCAGAAATTTTCTCCTGATCGGCATCCTCAGGTAAAGCATAGCTCTGAGAGTAGTTGCTGTAAGAGAATTCACGACGCAAGTAATGCTCTTCCTTCTTTTCCTCCTTCTTCTCATCCTTGTTCTCGATAGATACATTCAAGTAACCATCCTTGTCGATGTTCATCTTGACCATATCCTTCTTCAAACCAGGAGCGGCAACCTCCATCGTGTAGGCTGTAGCGCTTTCCTTGACGTTAACTGCAGGAGCTGTAGCGTTCATGTGTGGCATCAAGTCTGTATCAAAAAAGTTATCATTAAACCAACTATTCAACCAATTTGAAACACTGTTATTTCTACGAGCTAACAACATAATGTAAAACCTCCGAATTTTATTTTTCTCGTCCTCTCTTCGCCTTCCGGCTCTGTCGGGATTTCTACTTGTTTATTGTATTTATCCTAATAATGATCGCTTCGGCTTTCGAGGTTCAAGGATTTCAAGAAACCCTCAAATGTCATTGCTTAGGGTTCTTATCGTTCCCCTTGCCCTCTTGGCTTCCGCTTTCATCCTGAGTAGAAGCAAGTTATGTGCCAGTCTCGGTTTGTATATCTAGAGTGAGCCATTTTTGACAGGATTGGCATCAAAGGATAATTAATTTAAACTTTGCTGCCAAATTTATCCATTTTCATCCGTTTATTCTCTGCTCTCCTATCCGTTTTCTAAGGGTGATTATGATAAATAGAGAGATTATTCTCTTTCAGAATCATCCTGAGCAGTTCCTCATTAGCCAGATTATTGACTGCAGCATCTTTCACTTCAGAGAAATAGTCAAGCGTTGCGGAACATTCGCCAGTAATATCTACCCCTATCACTTTTTCATGGGCATAGATGATGCGAAGCACGGCTTGGAGCTGGAGAAGCGTCATGTCACCATTGCTCCAGTCGGTGATGGCATCATGCTTTCTCAATACATCCTTGTCGATGGATATGTAAACCGGCTCATGTATGAGTTTGCCAGCCTTCGACGGCCAAGCCTGGTGATGATCAATCTCAGCCTGACTGTAGAACAACACCTTTTCTCTTAAGTGATCAGGCACCTGAGCAATCAACTCATCCGATGCTCCTACAATGATAATGTGTTTGACAAACGGGTTCTTCTCCAATACATCTCTCACCCAACCGCCACACGACACAACACCCTCCCATTCCGGTTGCTGCATATCCGGATGATGGTCGAAAACTATCAGGGAAAAAGGTTCATGGAGCCTGGATACCCAATATTCGGTAAGATAGTGGAAATCTCCGGAATCGATGAAATGAACAGCCTCGGCAGGAAAAGGAGCCAATCGGCGGTGCAGTTCCTTCCTACCCTCTTCGTCACAATAGCAGTCTACCCCTTTCATGTCCCGGCAATCTACATGGACGATATTCCTATTTGAGGCAAATGCCTCCAAGTCGTATACGCCGGTAAAGTTAAGGAGAATGATGGGTATTTTCTTTTCCATATTTACTCTGTTTTCTAAATGCTGATTGCAAAAATACCTAATATTCATAAATACTTGATGAATTATACATCATATTATTGTTAAAATTAGATTTTTTTATACTTCTACACAGATTTACCAAAATCATATTAAAACAATTTAATTTTCAGCAAAAACATATTAAATTCATATTTTTATCTGTATCTTTGCAGAAAATTGAAACATACAGTAATGGTATTTATAAATGCACTTATATTGGATAAACATAGATGTAATGTTCCCCATTACATCCTCAATTGTAGTCTTCGGAAGTAATATCTATCTTGCTTGAGATAACATATTATTAACGAATTAAAAATTACATGGGTTTAATCATTTTATATTTTTTAGGTGCTCTGTCACTATCCTTTTTATGCTCCGTCCTGGAGGCGGTGCTACTTTCTACTCCGATGTCGTTTATCTCGATGAAGGAGAATCAAGGCAACAAGACTGCCTCACTGATGAAACAGTATAAGAATAATGTAGACCGTCCGGTGGGTGCTATTCTTTCGCTCAACACCATCGCCCACACCATCGGTTCTGCCGGTGTCGGAGCCGAGTCTATGAAACTCTTTGGCGAAGAATACTTCGGTATCATTTCCGCCATTCTCACCCTTCTGATTCTGGTACTTTCAGAAATCATCCCGAAAACCATCGGAGCTTCATATTGGCGCTCTCTTGCCATGACTTCTACCAAGATCATCCGTGTGCTCATCTTCATCACCTATCCTTTGGTGCTGCTTTCGGAACTTATCACTAAGGTATTTACTCCGAAGAATCACCAGGCTTCCATGAGTCGCGAAGAGGTATCGGCTATGGTAGACGTAGGTACTACAGAAGGCATCTTCCGTGAATCGGAAAGCAAAATCATCAAAAGCTGCATTCGCCTTGCCGGAGTAAAGGCCAAGGAGGTCATGACTCCATCCATCGTAGTAGAATCAGCCAACATGAATCTGACTACCAAGGAGTTTTACGAACAGAAAGAATGGAAATTCTCACGCATTCCCGTTTATGACAACAACAAGGATATCATTGTGGGATACGTATTGAAAGATATGGTTCTCAAATTGGTTTCAGACGATGAGTTCCAAACCAGATTATCCGAGCTGATGCGTCCTATTCTTTCCTTCAACGAGGATGAATCTCTATACCAGATATGGGAAAAGATGTTGGAAAAACGAGAACACATCTCTATCATCGTGGATGAATACGGATGTCTGAGAGGAGTGGTTTCCATGGAAGACGTAATCGAAACGATGACTGGCGTAGAAATCGTGGATGAAGACGATGTGGCAGTGGATATGCAGGCATTGGCTAAAGAAAAATCGCGTATGATGCACCAAGGTGTTGTATCTGCCATTCCTGACAGTAAAGTTTAATATTTGCAGAACATAGCATTTTAACGAGAAAGGGTGGGTCATAACTCCATAACCCACCCTCTTTTATCCCGGAAATATCGCAACCTTGATGACTCCATCCTTGCGGTTCTCAAAGACATCGTACGCCTCTTCTATTCTTGAAAGCGGGAAACGATGGGTAATCAGAGGAGTGGTATCTATCTTTCCCTGGGCTATCAAATCAAGGATTTCCTCACAGTCGCATCCATCCACACCTCCCGTCTTGAAGATGAGGTTCTTGCCATACATATCAGGAAGCGGAAGTATTTGTGGCTTGTCATACATGGCGACGATGGTGACAATGGCATTAGGACGGGCACATCTCCAGGCAAGCTGGAAGGTATCCGAACCACCAGCTACCTCCATCACTACATCGGCTCCACCATGCTGACTATGCTGTCTGACAAATGCCTCACAATCCTCAGGTTCAACAACCATCACCTGTGGGTAATGCTTCTGAATGAACTCTCTTCTTGCCTGTGATTTCTCACAGACGATAATGTTACTTGGATTCTTGAGCAGGGTGCAAAGCAAACAGCAGACACCCGTAGGACCGGCACCGATAATCAGCACCGTATCCTCTTCTGTGATTTCAGATATTCTCGTAGCCCAGAATCCTGTAGCAAGGATATCGCCAACGAAGAGAGCCTGCTCATCGCTTACAGAATCAGGTATCTTGTTCAAACCTGTAGTAGCATACGGAACCCTCACATATTCCGTCTGTCCGCCATCGATTCTGCATCCCAGTGCCCATCCGCCATGTGGAGAAATACAGTTGTTCACGTATCCATGCTTGCAGTAAAAACATTCTCCGCAGAAAGTCTCCACATTCACGGTTACTCTGTCTCCCGGTTTCACGTGGGTAACCTTCTCCCCTACTTTCTCTACAATTCCTACCATCTCATGGCCAACAGTAATCCCCGGTACAGCTCGAGGCACAGAACCATGCTTGATGTGAAGATCGCTGGTACAGATACTGCTCAGCGTAACTCTTACGATGGCATCATGCTCATCTATTATCGTAGGCTTCTCTTTTTCTGTGAAGCCAAACTTTCCTTGCCGGATATATGTAAATGCTTTCACCTTAAATTATATATAAGTATTATTATTCATGTTTTATCATGCTGCGAAGTTACAAAAAACATTTCAATCATACAAGAAAAAATACAGAATCTTTCTCACCTTTTGACCTGTCAACTAAAAAAAAGGGGTATTTTCTTACAAGTATGACCATTTTTGTGATTTTCAGGCAAACAAAACCATAAAATATACTCTGATGTTCAAATAGTTAGCCAAAAATTTGGAGAATAGAATATTTTTTCTTACCTTTGCATAAAAGATTTGAATTCAAAATTTTCACAGAATATAGCATGTATCAAGATTTAGATTTTACTGATAACAACTACTATCAGGAAGACTATATAGATTCGCCAGTTGATGATTTCGACTGGATGCCTAATTTATTTGCCAAGCTCGCTAATCATCTGCGAACTTCAACTTCCCCTGACGTTATCAGACTGGGAATCATCGGCTGCATCAGAAACAATGAGTCGGGAGATAATTCACTTCTCCAATGGGATGATTTGGAAACCATGCGTCGCTATATAGACAGCGTTAACCGAGGTTTAGGAGTACCAGAAGACCCAACACTCCAGCAGTTGCTCTATTCTACAGAATGGACCAACTATGGTATTTTCACCATGAACTTTATCTCGGACAAGAACCTCGACTATAAAGGAATCTGTGAGGTTGAAAATACAAGCCTCTCATACGCCAGCATGGCTTTCCTGATAGCACTGGTAAAGGGGATGAGTATGATTAATCTCAGACACCCTTCAGCAAAGGGAGAAAACAGTCATGTTTTCACATACGTCATCCCAAGCCAATTCTCCACTTTCTCCTTTACTTCATTCCTCAATGTAGCCAATGCACGTCTCACGAACAAAGAAGATATTTCTGAACAGGAAATTGAAGAGTTGACTCAACTTGCTTTCAAGAGTCGCTACTGGAAACAGGAAACCTCACTCAAGAGCGAAGACAGCGAGCTGTTCATTTATGTCCTTAAGAACATCATTTCGGATATTCTGGGACTGAAACTCAACATCAATACGGAATCCTTTGCCAAACAGGCAAAGAAGGAAGAGATAAAGACTGCTACTCCAACTGTCGACAACCATAAGAAGGAGAAGAAAGTAAAGAAGGAGAAGAAAGAGAAGACTAGCTTGAGAAATGATACCAAGCCTTCTCTGGCATCGACGATGGTAAAGGTTTTAACAGAGGAATCTCTCCCACAAACAAAAGAGAATCTCCTGGAGAAGACTATACAACTCTATCCTACTCTTAAGAGAAACTGCTTCAATACCACCCTATCAAGACTACATAAAGAAGAAGTATTGAATTACTATAATGGTGGACTGATTGGTATCAAAGGCAAAAGATATGGAAGAGGCTACAAGATAGTCAACCGTTTGCAGAAATATAAGGAAAATGAATAAAAACAACCTCAGATACAGAAAAAACGAAGCCTGTTTCAATGCCCACTGAAACAGGCTTCGTTGGTTATTGTAAGTACTCAACATGGGCAATGAAGCTTACTTATATAGTTTTTCCGGCAATTAGACAATTCTACAATTAGGCAATTAGACAATTAGGAGTCTATTCATATATCGGGGAAAAACCACAAAACTGTTTACCTAAAATAAAGAAAGCAACTCATAAACCACAAAACTGTTTACCAAAAACCACATTATTATGTACCAAAAACCACATTTCTGTTTACCTAAACCACAAAACTGTTTACCTACATTGCTAAAGACACTATCTTCTCCTTAGGTAAACAGAAATGTGGTTTATAGCAAGTAAAAATCATCTTAAAAACAGGTAAACAGTTTTGTGGTTTTTGAAAGTTGTATCCTACAGCTACCATAGGAAAGAACCGAAGAACATGACAGCCAGTTTAGTAGATTCGCAAGATACATGCTGATATTCATACAGTTACAGGATTTAATCAAACTATTATTTTCGTAGTCTTATAACAGATAGAACAAGGAAAGAAATAGTATCTTTTGGATAAAACCACAATACTATTTACCTAAACCATAAAACAGTTTACCTAAAATATACATAAAAGCATAAAAGGCATTGGGAATCTATCTATTAAACAATATTTAATAGATTCATCCAAAAGAAATGTATCTTTATCAAAAATATATCTGGTAAACAATTTTGGGCTTGAGAGGATAAGACATTTTCAAAAGTAGGTAAACAGAAATGTGGTTTTACGAAAAAGAGGAAATAAGGTACTCCCCTACTTCCTCTTCTGAAATATTGTTCAGTTTAGGCTCTATAGAATACAGGCATGAATGAGCCAACACAATTAAAGAATTCTTGTGCAAGCCTTTCAAGACCTGAAGTTTTTAAAGCTACAAAATCATAATCACTGGCAGCAACACAGAATCTGTCATTCTTGATACCAATGAATTTGCATCTCTTCAACAAAGCAATCTGATTATCATCATGCACCATCGAAACAAACTGATTCCATTGCTCAGAACCTTGAGTAGTATCAACTTCTATCTTCTTGTCTGGATTCTGATATACATGTGCAAAAAGATCTCCCTGCAGCATATTATCTTCAGATGCTTTCTTTCCCTTGTTACGGTTAATCTTTTCATTCAGGCGACGGGCTATATCTGCATCTTTATCACCGATATGGTTGATACCGACATCCGTTCGCTTGATATGGAAGACAATATATTCAGGATCACCCTTACACTTCCCGTTCCGATAAATAAAGTCTTCATCAGAAAATTCATCAAATACGATATCCGTCTCGCTGCGGCTGGCCATTCTGTTGAGATCTTCCCTTACGACATCGAGTACCTGTTTTCTGAATTGCGAGAACTTAGGATATTTATTCATCACAGGTTCTCCCTTGTCGTCAAGCAGAATATTGCCATGTTCATCAAGTTCTACCAGACCCAGATACTGTTTCATCGGCAAGAACTCTACCTTTACATCCAGACACTTGTCAAGCCCCATCTGGCGAAGCAGATAAATATAGAGACGTGGCGTATTCACCTTCTTGGAATATTTAGCGATCATGGAGATATGGTGAATGTATCCCTGGCGCATGTCAAAGAGGCTCATGGTGAGCTTAGGATCTATCTCAAGTATTACTTCACCCTTGATGCGCTCTACCTTCTCTCCATCGCTCTTTGTATAGCCTTTCTGCGTTGTCGGAATCTCGATGTTTGAGAATACATGCTGTATCTTCTCTGTATTGTTGTCCATCTTAACACGCACAGAGAGGTTGAGAATGTCATTTTTCAGCGTATCACGCAGATTCTTGTAATTATGAAACTCCGTTGATACCTGGAAATCCTTGATGTCTATTATGATAGGCGGTATCTCCATGACAGCATGCTCTATACCTTTCTCGAAAAGATAATCGGAGCGAGAATCTCCAAGCACCCTCTTCTCAGTGAAGTACTCTTCTACATACTTCTGGAGATGGGTACTTGCAACCATCAATATGTTTTGCTGCAATAATGTATATTGCTTATCAAGTTTTGTCAGTGAAAAAGGTGTGTTAATCCACACCAGATTCTTGTTTTCTTTTGGAACACTCATATTAAAACCACATTTCTGTTTACCTAAAACCACCAAACTGTTTACCTAAAACCACAAAGTTGTTTACCTAAAACCACATTTCTGTTTACCTAAAACCACCAAACTGTTTACCTAAAACCACAAAGTTGTTTACCTAAAACCACATTTCTGTTTACCTAAATGAAAATAACTATCTAATAGCCAAGAGGTTACAACTCCCGTAATATATAAGTATATTATAACCTATTATAATATATAATTTTTAATTATCATCTTTTGGTAAACAGAAATGTGGTTTTTGAAGGTGTTTATACCTTATTTTAAAACTTTGCGCCTTTTCAGGTAAACAGTTTTGTGGTTTTCACCTTGTAAAACCTACTTTTTTGTTTGCTTACTTTTTCAAGTAATCCATCAGAATGTTGTAGAGCAAGTTTTCCTGTGGAATATCATCTGCAAGGCATTTCATCTTCAAGAGAAGGAGTTCTTCCTTATTAAGATATGTTGCTACACTTGTTCTGGTGCGTCTTTCTTCTGCAGTCCAGTAACTTTTTCTCTTGCGTCCACCTTTAGATGTGTTTTTTTCCTCTTCGCTCTTTGCAACTTCTGTATTTAACAAACTTGGTCGGTCGTTCTTTCCCATATTTTCAAGCGACTCACCAATTTCCTCAATATTTCTCTTTGCTACAGCCATAATTATTATTGTTTATAATTTTGTCTTCTATTTTTTATCATTGCATGCTTAACCCTGCCCTATTCTGAGTAGATTATATCTTTATGTTAAACATGTGCTTGATAGCTATTTCGTAATCGATACCTGTACTTGAGTAAGGTGCATATTCGAATATGCTTTGTCCGTGAGCCTGAGCTTCCAGGAACTTCACAGAGCGTCGGATGCGGCAAGGAAGAATTAAGTCGCCATGTTTTTCGCCTAAGAGTTTACTCAACTGCTTGGTAATCTTTGTTCGCTCATCTACCATAACTGGCAGGAGTCCTAGTAATTCCAGATTATCGTTCATGTGGAACTCCTTCACTTCATCCATAACGCTGAGCACTTCGCTTACTCCCTTGACTGATAAAGCTTCCATCTGGACTGGAATTAAAATCTTGCTTGCAGCAACCAGGGCATTATAAGTATTCTTGGAAAGAGCCGGAGGACAGTCGATGAAGATGTAGTCGAAATCGTCGAATACGTTTTTAAGTCCTTCTCCGGTCATGTCGTGGCAATCGTTGTCTTGCAGACAGCTCAGCAATACGGTGTAGCTCTTCATCTGTTCTCTCAGCGAAGGACCGCCCGGAAGGTGTTGCTCAATATTTTCCATCTGAGCAGATCCAGGAACAGCGTATACTCCATTCTTACATTTATAAACAGGAACACCACTCTGTTTACACATGGCGTTGTATATGTTGTCATATTCATTGTCTCTCACCCCGAAAAGCGAAGAAAGGTTGCATTGTGGGTCTAAGTCAATCACCAAAATACGGAGATTATGATTCAGTCGAACCATTCCTGATGCGAGAGACTGCACGGTGGCTGTCTTTCCTACTCCACCCTTGTTGTTCACTACTGCAACAATTTCCTGTAATTCATGTTTCATGTCTTATTCTTGTTACTTTTAGCTTCTTATTTTCGTTTAATCTTTTCTCCGAATATTAGAATTGCTGGCAATTAGAACAAACTAATAAACTTTTATTCTAACTTATGATAATTCTAAAAGTCTTATATTTGATTGATCTAATGTTCTTAAGTTCTAATATTTGCTGCAAAAATAGGTAAAATAGTTGATATAAAAGAATTTATTCTTTTTTATTTCTAAAGAAAACTAGTTTTTTATACTTTTCTAACAATCTACATGAATAATATTCTAATTTTCTAATATTCTTATAATCTGAAATTAGAATATACTAATTGTCGGATAAATAGAATATACGGATAAACTAATAAACTAATAAACTAATAAAATAATTGCAGTCAATTAGGATAAACTAAAATATTGATATGAGTATGTAACCAATATAAGATTTGTTAAATATTAACATCAAAGTATACAACCTATAGATATTTTCAATAACTTTACAAAATTAAAAATAACTGATGTCAAACCTTTAAAACTATAACATCATGAAAATAGGTATTCCAAAAGAGATTAAGAATAATGAGAATCGTGTTGGAATGACACCGGCAGGTGTAGCAGAGTTCATTCGACATGGTCATGAAGTGATGGTTCAGCATACAGCTGGTGTAAACAGCGGATTTGCTGATGAAGCGTATGAAAAGGTAGGGGCCAGAATCTTACCCGACATCCAGAGTGTATATCGTGAGGCGGAAATGATTGTAAAAGTGAAAGAACCTATCGCCGAGGAATATCCACTTATCCATCAGGACCAGCTTGTATTCACTTATTTCCATTTTGCCTGTGACAAGGAACTTACCGATGCCATGCTCAAGAGTGGTGCTGTCTGTCTGGCTTATGAGACTGTGGAGACAGATAACCACCATTTGCCTTTACTCATTCCGATGAGTGAAGTAGCTGGAAGAATGGCCATTATTAATGGTGCTTTTTATCTGCAGAAGACAAAGGGAGGAAAAGGGAAACTGATGAGTGGTGTACCTGGTGTGAACCGCGTCAAGGTTTTGGTATTGGGCGGCGGAACCGTAGGAGAAGCTGCTGCAAGAATGGCTGCAGGAATGGGAGCTGATGTATGGATTACAGATATCAGTTTGCCTCGTCTTCGTCAGTTAGAGATGGAGCTGCCTGTCAATGTACACACGCTCTATTCCAACGAGCATAATATCCGTAGGGAATTGCATGATGTGGATATCGTTGTGGGTAGTGTGCTCGTACCAGGTGATAAGGCACCGCATCTTATTGCGAAAGATATGTTGAAATTGATGGAGCCGGGAACTGTACTTGTTGATGTAGCAATTGATCAGGGCGGCTGTTTTGAAACATCGCATCCAACCACACACTCAGATCCGATATATATGGTCGATGGAATCGTGCATTATGCAGTAGCTAATATTCCTGGTGCTGTGCCAAATACCTCTACTACAGCCTTGACCAATGCTACGCTGAAATATGCATTGGCACTTGCTGACAAGGGTTGGCGAAAGGCATGTAAGGAGGATAAAGCCTTGTATAGAGGTTTGAATATCGTAAATGGAAAGGTTGTATTCAAGGCCGTAGCGGATGTCTTCGGACTGGAATATGAAGAAATGAAGCTCTAAGTAGAGTAGGGGAGGATTCCATAACACAAAGCTATGGAATCCTCTTTATAATAATAATTAAGGAGAGCAGGATACACTTTGTTTGGTTAGAACGTTTACTGATAGCATTTTTATAGAAAAAGACTTAAAAACAAGGAAAATGCAAGTAAAATAGCAGAAAAAGTAGGAATATGTGTGAAAAACAAGTTAATTGTATAGCATTATGCTACAGTTTTAGATATTTTTTATACTTTTGCGCAATAAACATGAAGTTTAACTAACATTCAGTTATTATGAAGAAGAAAAAAAGCTTGTTGCTTTTCTTGGCAGCAACTTCAGCCAGCTTTGTGCAGGCAGCCCTTCCAGTTCATACCAGTTTTGCGGCTGGTATTGAAAATGTGCAAGAAAAAGGTCATACCTTTATAAAAGGAAGAGTGATTGATTCAGAGGGAAATCCTCTGGCAGGTGTCACGGTGCAGATTGAAGGTACAAGCTATGGTGTTATTACAGATGCTGATGGTAACTACATATTGGAATTTCCATCTATGGCGCATCCTAAAATTGTATTTTCCAGCATCGGTTACAAATCGAAGAGTATTGAATTTCGTGGTGTAAAAGAGCAGAACATGATGCTCGAGTTGGATCATGTAGCGCTGGATGATCTCGTAGTTATCGGATACGGAAGTAAGAGTCGTAAGGATGTAACTACGGCTATCTCTACCGTGAGTCAGGAACAGATAAGCAAGTTGGCTGCTACCACACCAA
>ERZ1026866.308-NODE-308-length-31482-cov-6.615044_pt1 | contig 31482 bp, 18 predicted proteins | sample MGYA00380163_ERZ1026866 | MGnify/ENA primary metagenome ERZ1026866 (study PRJEB33269, sample SAMEA4719799) | human gut metagenome | biome: human-associated habitat; feature: organic feature; material: feces | place: Cameroon | collected 2013-10 ...
GTTCGCCGAGATAGGCTTCGGCGTCGCGCTTCAGCTTCATCAGCACCTGTGCGGAAATCTCCTGCGGAGTCCACTTCTTGCCGTCGATTTCAACGGTCCAGTCGGTGCCCATGTGGCGCTTGACGGAGCTGATGGTGCGGTCGACGTTGGTGACGGCCTGGCGCTTGGCGACTTCGCCGACCAGGATCTCGCCGGACTTGCTGAAAGCCACGACCGACGGTGTGGTGCGAGCGCCTTCGGCGTTCACGATAACGGTGGGCTGGCCACCTTCAAGAGTTGCGATGCAGGAATTGGTGGTACCCAGATCGATGCCAACTGCGCGTCCCATAACTTGTCTCCTTTGTAGATAGGTTCGCTATACGTTCTTTTCGTTCTTCGCTCGAGTTTCGGATCGCCGTTTCCGGATTGCCGTCTCTCATGCTTTCCAAAACTTGAGCCTACACCACTCAACTTTGAATCGCAAGTTATTATTCCCAAAATCGCAAAAATTCTTGAGCGCACCTCACTCAACTTTGCGCAAAACCCAAAACCGCCGGCGCTGGGGAGCATCTCAGCGTCGGCGGTTTTGGGGATTATCGGAGGTTATTCAGCCAATCAGCGGTCGTTCTTGGCGGCCTTCGCGGTCTTGATGAGCATCGCGACGGCAACCAGCATGGCGATCGCAACAGCCGCAGCCAGCACAGCGGTGCCGGTCTTGCCGAGCAGTGCGGCGCCAAACGGGCCGGCCTTCGTATCGTTGTTGACCTTGCCGGAAGCGATCACGCCGTTCTTGTCAGCGCCCGGCTTGCCGTTGTTCTTGTCGGCGGAGTTGGCAGCTGGAGCCTGGAAGTCGACGGTCACGGCCTTGCCGGACTGGCGGCCGGTGACGGTGAGCTTGTATTCGGAGCCTTCGGTCACGCCGTCGAGCGCGATCGGAGTGGTCTGTGCGGTCTTGACGCGCACGCCGGAGAGCGGAGTGGAGGAATCGGACGCGACCATGGTCGTACCGTTTTTGTCCTTCAGCTCGTAGCTGAGCACAGCGTCGCCGTCGAAGCCGTCGACGTCCGCGGTGAACTTGCCGTCGGCAGCAGAGACCTTCACAGTGCCGTTGTCAGACAGTGCCTTCTGCGATTCGGTGGAAGTGGCCAGTCCCAGAGCGCCGGCGATCGTGTAGAAGTTGTCGGTCTGGTCGGTCAGGCCGATGACGCGCTGCGCGCCAGGACCGGAAGCCGCGATACGCAGCTGGGTGCCGGTGTGCTCCATGTCGCCGCCGTTGTAGCCGCCGTCTGCATCGCGAGAATCGTCCTGGGCGGTGCCGTAGGAGACGACCATGTTGTTGCCATCAGCGGTCTTCAGCACGGTGGACAGTGCGTAAGCCGGCTGGGCGTTGAGGATCTGGGAGGTGTGCGCGTGGTCGGCGGTGACGATCACCAGCGTGTTCGTGAGGTCCACGTTCTGCATGGCGTAGGCAATGGCCTGGTCGAAGTCGTCGGTCTCGCCGATCTGGCCGCAGGCGTTGCCGGCGTGGTCCTGCTTATCGATCGAGGCGCCCTCGACCTGCAGGAAGAAGCCGTTCTTCTGGCCGTTCGGGTTGGCGTTGAGCAGGTCCAGAGCCTTCTTGGTCATGTCCTTGAGCGAGGAGCCCTGGTTGCCGAGCCAGTCGGCGTTCAGGGTGCACACGGTCGGGTTGGCGTCCTTAGCTGGATCCTTGGCGGTGGCCTTGGACGGGTTGAACTTGGTCGGCATGTTACCGTCGCTCATCAGGGCGAGCACTGGCTGGCCGTCCTTGTACTGCAGCGCGTTCATGGCAGCCGGATCGTTCTCGACGGTCTGGAAGCCCATTTCCTTGGCCTGCTCCCACACAGTCTTGCCCTTGTATTCACCACCCTGCACGGTCTGACGGAAGTACTTGGAACCACCGCCGATGGTTACGTCGGCGCGGGTGTCGAGCAGCTGCTCGGAGATGGAGCCGATGCCGCCGTTTTCCTTAAGCTGGTTGATGAGGCACTGCTTGGAGGCATTGTTGGACGTGCCGTCGGTCTTGCCCTGTGGGCCGTAGCAGGCACGTTCGGACGAATGCGATTCCAGCACGGCCGGGGTAGCATCCTGGATTTCGGCGGTGGTCACATTGCCGGTGGCTTTGCCGGCCGCCTTGGCCAGCTCGAAGAGGTTCAGCTGCGGATTGCCGTAAATATCAACGTCAACGGCGTTGTTGTAGGTCTTGGTGCCGGTGGCCCAGGAGGAACCGGAGGCGGAGGAATCGGTTACGGGGGTAAGCTTGCCCGGGTTGGGGTTAGCTACCAGCTTGCCGTCGCCATCCTTGCCGACAGCGCTGTCCTTGCTGCCGTTGCCGACCGAGAAGGTCGTGTACTGGCCGGTGCCCGCCTGCACGTCGTCAAGCGCGCTCGGCTGGCCGACCGCGTCAAGTCCGTCGAAGTGGCCGTTGGCGCCCTTCAGATAGTCACGGGCGACGGTGATTTCCGAATCGCCCATGCCGTCGCCGATGAACAGCACCACATTCTTGGCTTTTTTGTTGCCGATAGCTGCGATGCGTTGCGCGCCGCCGTGCTGCGCCAGTTCCGCAACGGACTTGCCGTTGGGACTGTACGTGGTGTCAGCTGCGAGCGCCGGTGCGGCGAGCGCGCCGAGCGTTGCGACGGAGGCGAGTGCTGCGATCGCGCCCTTCAAAGCTTTGTGCTTGCTCATGTTTCTTCTTTCTTCCATGCAGTTTCTTCCGTGCCGTCCAACCTACCGTTTCGGTTGCGCCCGTTAGGTAACGCCCGTTTCGACCATGTTTTCCGGCTGCGCGGAACCTTTCCGCGGCTGCATTGCTTGGATCTTTCGATGCCACCGCCCACGCTATGCGCCGCAAGCCAACGCACACCGCACTACAGAAGAACGGCAGATGAACACTCATCGCCATAGATGACCGCAACATATCCACCGCATGAACAGGGGGAATACGGCCAATAAAATCGCCGTATTCCGTCAAACAACACCCCCACCGCACCCCACAAGCCAAAATCCCCCACTGGCTGGATAAATCCAACCTCTCAGACCCCACTCACACGCCAAAAATCCCAGTGACTGGATAAAAACCACCTCTGACGCACCACTCACGCGACTAAATCATCCAGCCACTGGGAAAAATGCCCGCGCCACTCAGCCCCGCGCAACCCGCGCCGCGCGCGTGGCCTTTACGGCCACGAACACGGACCGCACCAACAGCACACACAGATAGCAGGCGAACATGATCGAACCGGCACGCGGCGAAACAGCCCCCGCGATCCACGTGCCGAGCGGCGCGGTCGCAGCCGCCACCAACCCGATGATCAGCGCGGCCTTCATATGCACCAGATTGCGCTTCATATTCGCCACACTGGTCGTGATCGAATTCGGGAACATGGCCAGCAGCGAGGTGCCACGCGCGATCAGGTCGGATGCGCCGAACAGAATCGACAACGCCGGCACCGCCAGCGCGCCGCCACCAATACCCAGCAATCCCGCCAGCATGCCGATGACCACACCCAGTAGCGCCAGGCAGACACCGGTCGCCACCGTCATGACGATCTGGTGGTCGCGCGACGGAACGAAACTCACCTGATTGATCACCACAAACACGAGAAACGCTACGAAAATCCACCGCAGCACCAATTCCGGCAGCCGTGACAGCAGCCAACTGCCGATCTGTCCGCCAATGAACATGCCGCAGAACAGCAGAGCTGCGGCGAGCCAGTCGACGTGCCCGCCGGTCGCGTACGAAATGACGCCGGAAATGGAGGTCGGCACGATCGCCAGCGTGGACGTGGCGGCCGCGTTGCGTTGAGATAGCCCCAGCCAGACGAGCGCGGGCACGATCACCGTGCCGCCACCAATGCCGAACATGCCGGACAGCACACCCACCAGCAGTCCGACGGCGACCAGCACCACGATTCCGCGCGCCGATTCGTCCAGCCCTGCCGGGTCGTTGCCGAACAGCCGATCCGCTTTTCTCCAATCGCCGCTCACCTTGCCGCCCACAGCCGATTCCTTTCCGCGTATTTCCACGCCCGATACTAGCTATTCGCGGCACGTCGCCGCCCGTTGGTTTCATATTCCGCCCACGCGGCATCCGTCGTCATGCACGACGCCACGGCCGCCCCGTATATGTGCCCACGCGGCATCCACCCGCACGCATACCAGCCACGTTGTCCGGAAGAAGCAATGCGGCACGGCGGGTCTATGACTAGCCCCGCACGCCGGAGGAGTGGCGCGGGCCACCAGCACCAGCACCCTCTCGCCCACCGGTCAGTGCGGCACCGGCCACGCGACCGTGCCGCACGAGCCACGACCGCCGCCACAGCCCAGCGAGCCGCACGAGAGCACAGCCCGCCACAAATACAAGCAACCCCACAACAGCAGCCGCCACAGCCGTCATCTCCCCCGGCTCGTCGTATTGCGTGGCGTCCGGGACCTTCGGGTTCGGAATCCTATGGCCGCGCACCAGCAGCCGGTGCGAGTTCACTCCATATGGCGTGCAGGTAATCAGCGTCGCGTAATCGGCCCCGGACTCAATATTCAGTTTGCTGATTTCGCTCGGCAGCACCACTGAGATCTGGTCCACTTGGTACGTGTAGGTTTCGTCGAGCACATGGAATGCGAAGGTATCGCCTTTTTGCAGCTCGTCCAGGCCGGTCAGCAACCGGGCGGACGGCAGGCCGGTGTGCCCGGAGACCACCGCGTGCGTGGTCGCTCCGCCTACGGGCAGCGATGTGCCGGCCAAATGTCCGGCGGCGATCTGCAATACGCCGTCACTGGTGCCGTGGTAGACGGGCAGTTTCACTTTGATGCGCGGTATGGTCACGTATCCCATGATGCCGGTGCCGGTCACGTCGAGCGTTTCATCATATTCGCGCTTCTGCGCGTCGGTCATGTGCCACCGATCGCCGTTCGCGGCGAGCCGTTCGTTGTATTCGTGCGCCGCTTTCAGCATGGCTTTGCGTTCGGCGCCGGACATGTCTTTGGTTTGTTCCACGTAGCCTGCTACGGCGTATGACTGGTGCATGCGGTTCCACCAGTCGCTGAATGTCGGATACGCGATGAGGCCCAGCGCACCGATCATGGCGATTGCGGAGATGGCAATCATCACATTGAGCAGCGCATTCGATTTCTTATGCTTGGCAGCCGGTTTAACCTGCGCACCCGGTTTAACCTGCGCATCCAATTCGACTTGCGCAGCTGGCTTGGCGTCCGATTCATCCGTCACGTTATTTATGCTACGCCCGCTTCCGCAAAGCCGTCTTGGCAACGATCAGCAGCACCAAACCAGCGCCCAAGATGGCCACGGCAATCCAAGCGGCCTGCTGCACGTCGGCGCCGGTGTGCGGCTGGTCCGGCGTGGTGGGTGGCGTGTGCGTGTTGGTGATTTCAGTGGAGTCGCCTTCCACATCGGAGATGGTGGTGTAGCCGTCGGGCACCGCCGCTTCGACCACGGTCCATTCGTGGTCCGCGTCGAGCGCTGTCCACGAATGCGTCCACTTGTTGGACTCGTTCAGCTTCACGTTTTCCACGGGCTCGCCGTCGCGCAGGAGTTTCACGGTGATGGATTCGGGGCGCTTGCCGTCGGAATTGTTCCGGTCATTCCAGATTTTGCGCACGGTGCGTTTCACGGTTTTCGGCGGCTGCGCCACACATTCGGTTTTCGGTTCGATACTCAGCACACGCGACCCGCCGGAGACGCCGTCTTCGGGCACTGCGACGAGCATGCTGCCGGAAGAGCACGTCCATGTCTGGTTCTTTCCGGAAGCGTTGGTGACCTTCACGTCAACACTGTCGGACACGGCCAGGTACAAGCCGTCGGACAGTCCGGTGAAGGTCAGGTGTCCGGAAGCGTTGGTGACACCGGTTGCCGTGGCGTCGGGTTTGTTCACCGCGATGAGTCCGGCGAGCGTGTTGGCCATGTCTCGCCACACCTGCGCGTCCTTGCCGGTCATCTTCGACCAGTCGACGGGGTAGGCGGTGGAGTCGGTGAACGGTGCGACGGGCTCGAAGGTGGCGCCGCCGCTTGCCGGGATCTGCCCGACTTTGTAGAGGTTGAAGCTGGCGTCCGAAATGGCGAAGTTGGTAGAATCGTCGGACGTTTCGGAATCCGAGCTCTTATGGTGGTACGAAATGGCGATGCTGCCGCTGGCAGAGTCTGTTGTTGGAGCCGCGACGGCATCGCGAGTAGTGAATGCACAGGCTGCCGCGGCGAATGTGGCGGCGATTGCGCAGCATGCGGCGATGACGCGGCTTGCGATCGTGCGTTCCTTCATTGCCGACCCCTCTTCTGTGGATTGGAAAGTAAGCATGTTTGATTCGCCCCCAACGGCAAACCGGAAAATATATGGAGCCAGGCTGGATACTCAAGAAAATTAGGCAGTGTACAAGGGATTGAGGTGGTCCAGCCCAGCATATGTGGGTTCAGTTATTATTTAATTTTTAGTTTTTAAATTATGTATTGCGATTCCCGTAAGCCGCTGCTGACTTGCGTCAACGCGGCTCACGGGTTTCGCATGGTTACTTCAGATTCTTATGGAATCCGGAGGATCAGGCATTGCGACGACGCAGAGCCATCACCAGGGTCGCGCCAGCAAGCACGAACACGGCGATACCAGCCACGTACAGCAGCACGGTGCCCATACCACCGGTGGACGGGAGGTTGGAGCCCGCGTTGTTCACGACGCTAGCGGTAACGGTACCGGTGGTGAGGTCGCCCTTAGTAGCCACGCTCTTGACAGTGATAGTCAGGTCCTTCAAAGCCGGGTTATCAGCGGTCACATCATGGTCAGCCTTGATTTCAAGGTAGGTATCGTCTGCCTTGTTGAAGCCGTCCGGCACCTTGGTCTCGACGAGCTTGTACAGGCCGTCATCCACGCGCGGGAAGGAAGCGACGTACTTGCCATCAGAGTTCTTGACGACCTTGACCTTAGCGACTTCCTTGGTGTAGCCGTCAGAAGCGCCAACCTTCTTGTAGAGGGTGAACTCAGGCAGATCGTTGTCGTTGACAGTACCGTTGAAGGTCTTGTTGACATCCAGCTGGTAGGTGAAAACAATGACGGTATCTTCCGGGGTCTTGCCGGTTTCGCCTTCGCCACCCACGTTCGGGTTGTTGGAGTATTCCAGCGAGACCTTGTTCGGGTTGCCCGCGGAGCCGATGACGGAGTTAGAGTTCAGAGTGGAAGAATATGCAACAGTGAACTTGCCGTCTGCAACAACAGCAATCGGCTGACCATCCGTATCCTTGACGGTCTTCACATCGTTGATGGTGACGCGGAAGGTTTCACCTTCGTTAAGACCAGTGGTATCAACAGTGTAGGAATCGGAGGAAACGACCTTATCGCCGTACTTGACAGTGATGTCATTGTTGAAAGTCAGACCTGCGGACTGGCTATCGTGGAACACTAGCTTATAAGTCTTATATGCCGCAAAATCAGTGGCGTCAGTCGGCAGAGTAGCGGTCAGCTGGAACGGAACCTTGTCGTTCACATCATAGTCGGCGGAATCCTGCCAGTTAGAAGTGGTTTCATCGGAATCATTGGTGTCCTGGACCTTCTTCTCGACAGAAGGCTGATCGGCCTTACGCTTGATTTCCTGGTTGCCAACAACCTTGACGATGAACAGCGTGGCTGCATCATCCTTGCCTGCAGTGGAATCCTTGTCCTTGAACAGGTAGTAGCCCGGTTCAGCAGACAGCGGAGCATCCTTGGAGACGGAACCACACACAGTGGTCAGATTGGCGAAAGCCTGGATTGCCTTCAGCCTGGCAGTGTCATCCGCATATGTACCAGTAGCAATCTTTTCGGCAGCCTGAGCAGCAGTCAGATTAGCACCGTCAGTGCCAGCCGCATTGTCTGCCTTGAAGTCGGAACCAGCAGTGATATTGCTGAGCACTGTTCCAGCATCATTCAGATCGCCCTTGAAGATCTGGTATGCATCATAGGTGTGAGTATCAGTCTCGGGGACAGTGATCTGATACTTCGCAGAGGTAGACTCCTCGGCGGTTGCGGTGGAGGCACCGGCGAAACCGGCGACGGCCATTGCCGCGGTGGCTGCCACGGCTACGAGGCCTTTGAGAACCTTGTTCATTGTTCTCCCTTTCTTTCTTGTTTGAAATTTTTGGAATCTTGAGTTATTCGTATTCAGTTATTGCCTAGAGGGCAGCGAGTTCGCTACGCTACGGACCACTCCCCCTTCTCCTAGACGCTTCCATCATTGCCGCCTCCTGAGGCTCAAGGCCAGACCGGCCACGGCAATCGCCACTGCGAGGAATCCCGCAGCGTACATCTTGTTTACTCCCTCGCCGCCTGTACCAGGCAGAACGACGCCGGGGGTGTTGGTAATGGAACCACCGTCAACGGTGAATGCGGCAGACTTCTGATAGCCGGCGGTAGTCTCCGGCTTGAAACCGGAAGACGTATACCACTCGCCCTTCACGTTCGCGCCTTCGGCCGGCCCGATGCGGAACACGTGCGGAGTCGTATCGATGTTGTACCCGTCAGGAGCCTTGGACTCGACCAACTGGTATTCGCCCCACTCAAGGCCGACGATGGAGAACTTGCCGGCTTCGCCGTCACGATCCGTGTACTGTCCCGTCTGCGCGGAGCAGGTCTTCTCGCTGCTGTTCACGCAATCCTTGATGGTTGCGACCGGATCAGTACTGCCGGTCTCGGTATAAACCGCGTTGCCGTTATCCCACGAGAAGTTCCTAGTCTTGTACAGCTTCCATTCGGAACCGGCCAGCAGCTTGCTGGTGTCAGTCTCGTCGGTTTTCTTCCAGTTCACCGTACCGGTAAGACGCGAGTTCTCAATGTTGCCCGCGCTAGGAAGACCGGAACTCGTGACTTGCCCATTCTCAATAACGATGGTGTAAGTCTTCGTCTTACTGACATCGAAACCGTTCGGGGCGCTGGTTTCCTTCAGCGTGTAGGTGCCATCCGTAAGGTCGGACACCTTGAACTGGCCGCCCTTCGGATCCTCATCCTGCCGCGTGTCAGCTGCCTTGGCAGTCGTATTGGTAATAGCGCGGACCACCGGCTGGTCATAGAACACTGCATTCTTCACCGCGGAACGACGGGAACGATTCTCCACGTATGCCCTGGTCACCGTGCAGCCGGAGGGGACTGTTTCTTTTTGGAAATCATTCCACGCCTCCACAACCTGAACATCCTTACCCGTAAAGGTAAACATATCGTGATTCGCGGCGGTGTACTTATCCTCATTGGACAGATCGAACCCTTTAGCATTGCCAAGATAGAACTGGTAATTTGTTGTAACAGAACTCTTCGGCAGCTGGAAACGCACATAGTCACCGCACGCGCTGGAACTTTGTACATCACCGCTCCAGTTATTGCTGTCCGTGCTCTTCTTATATTTCAGCCAGTATTCGTTCCAAGACACATTCGACTTCTTGAAGTACACAGAGACCATTGGCTCCGTCACCTTGATCTTCACAGTGGCTGTGTTCTGGTTACACTGTTCGGTGGCGGTGATGATCACATAGTCTGAAGTCACGTTCTTAGCAGTTACGGTGACTGCGGTACCGCTTGTGGGATTTACGGACACCTCATCCGTATTGCTCGAAGTCCAGTTCACCTTATTGCCTCCTGGCGCCACGATAGCCTTCAGCGACAAGGTCTTGCCCTGTTCCAAGCTGATTTTCTGACCTTCGGTGTATTTGTCAATGCTGACCGAGCCCACCACGGTTACGCCGCTTACCGTAACCGGGAACGTCACAGTCTTGTCGCCGGCCGTGAACACGATGTTCGTAGTGCCGTTGCTATACGGCTGCAACTGCGTGCCATCGCTGGCAATGCCTGCAACGGCAGGGCTTTCGGACTTCCACTGCACCTTCGTGGCGAGCTCCTTGCCATCCTTATCCACGGCAACATAAGAAATGCTTACCGGAGTGGAATTCGTGAAGTTCCACGAACTAGCTTCAGTTCCATTGATCTTGACCACGATCTTTGCGATTTCGCTGTCGGAATCATCATCCGTAATGGTCCACGACTGGTCGGGATCGCCCTTCTTGGTCAATTCCCAAGTGGAACCCGCAAGCAACGTGTTCTGATCGCTGCCATCGACCTTCGACCATGCGATGGACGTACCTGAATTCTTGTTGACAATAGCGCCATTGTTCAGCTGCTTGGCGGTGTCATCGGTGATTTCAGTGCCGGCGGCATCATACACCTTGTCGATGGTTGAAACAGTATCCGTACTGTCGTGCGTGATAATGCGGTAGATATTCGTATTCAGCGCATACTGGCTGCTGCCAGTGCCGCTTTCCCTCACATAATATGTGGCGTTCTTCGCCAAGCTACCCAGGGTGACGCTACCGTTATCCGCATCATCCGCATCATTCCAGCCGCCATCGGCAACCGTGGTGATGGGGTTCGTGCCGATTACAGCGTTATCCTTCGTGCCGTATACGGTCCACGAAGTGCCTTTCAGCGCGGTGCCCTCAGCATCGACCTTATCCCATTTGATCGCGGCGCAGGAGGTGGAATACGAACCATTCCAAGGCAGATTGTGGCGCTCCTGATCCATATCCAATGCGGAAGCGGAATGGCTACGTTCGTAGTTGATGAACGGATAGAATTTGCCGTCCTGACCGGTATTGCCTACCGCGTCAGGGTTGTACATGGCGAACGATCCACCGACCCATACGCGACCGTTGGTACTCACATGCGATTCAAAGCTGCCGTTCGGTACGAGAATGCTACCGAGCATGCCCGCAGCCGGGTCATCGTTGGTTTTCATGGGGAACAAGCCATCCCATACGTCATCATTCTTCTCAGCTGCAGAATTCTTGGCACTACGAGTCGTAGTACCCGAACCCTGACCACCTCGGATGACCACGTTGCTCGCATCCGCGAAGTTCCACATGATCTGCTGAGCACGCTTGGCGTAGGCAGGGTCCATATAGAGACCGCCCAACTCCACGGTCTGATTATTCATATCGGTCCACCAGAACCGCCAACCATTGTGGAAGTCCACATTCTCACCGGTCACATTAATGACCACGGAAGAAGTGTCCGGAATATTCGAGAAGCTAAAGCTCACGCCGGTATACGACGAGGACTCGTTAAGCATGCTTGCCGGCAGATTGAACACCTGCATGGAGGACGTGCCATTGCCTACAAACTTGATGATCTTCTCATGCACGTTGTTGATGGTGAAGGTATAGCTTCCATCGAACTTCGTGCGAACAAGGCCGTTTTGATTTTCGTTATCTGACGAGATTGTCGCATCAGCCACGTAGACGCTGCTTGACTGCTGCTTGCTGAGGCCGCTCAGATTCCCCGACAGCGTCTTGATATAGGAGCCGAACTCGGTGAATGTCTGACCGGTGGAACCTATCTGATCATCATTCTGATTCCAGTTGACAGTACCGCTTGTATCGCTCGGCACGTAAACGGAGTTGCGATTGTCGTACTTGTTCTTATCGGTATTCTGCGAGCCGTAAGACGCACCGAGAATGTCGTTGGACGAACCGCCGTACACGTTGGTTGAAGCGCCAGCAATGTTAGCCGTGTAATTCGGCTCCGAAGTCTTGGTCTGGCCGACCCATCCGGCATTACCCCAAGCCTGCGCACCGCCGACCCAACTGATGTCGCTATCGGAGCTATTACCCCTCACCTCAAGCGTGGAGGAACCTGTTGCCGGACGATACTGACCACCAAAGCCCACAATGCCAAAACGGAAGCCCTTGTAGTCTTTTATATAACCATTCTTCACGCCATCTTTATCCGTGTAATACGAAGTCCATAGCCCCTTAAGCGGATGCATAAGCAGCTTGCCGTTCACCGCGGTCAAGCCCTCGGCTTCGGCAGCGTATGAACCAGACGGCCCATTGACGTTATTCATATTGCCGGATGAGGCTTTCTGGCCTACATACATATCACCGCCAACATATGTGGCGATTCCGGAATCCACAGTTCCGCTACCGGTATCGGTGCCAAGGGAAATGCTGGTAGGCGTGCAGATTGCGCCGTCATTGTGACTTTCGTCAGCTTTGGCATTGTAGGCGGGGAGGAGGGAAGTTACTGCTACGGTGGCCATCATGGCTACCGCTATGGCGGCGGCGGTCAGAGAGCGGGTACGCGAAAGCGCGCAACCGGATGCCGATCGCGTTCCTGCATAGTGTCGTGGTGCGTTGCCGGCACCATTACGCCATTGCCTCATCTTGTCCCCTATCCGCAAAGTGTTCACCCTTCTGAGCCCCTCAACTCGAGGGTTGATATCCTTTGCATAATGCCGTTATCACTTCTGTTTTACGTATAGCTTCTGCGCTGTTCCCATCTCCGGCAACACAGCCGGAAACCTCTGTTTACCCTTTTCTCTGACCTACGGTTTACTATGATAACCTTTGCAGTTATGAAAACAAAATGAAACAGAAAGAACCCACACCCCTCCCCCGATACGTTTTTTCGTCCCCTCTCACGGGGACAACGCTTTAAAGCCTGATATTCAAAGGTTTGTCAACGATTGCAAAATCAAAAACACATGCTGATCATTGAATGAAATTCATCATTCATCAGCCCCCGATTGGCGTGTCATGAAACACATCACTGCAAATTGTTTCATTTTTTTCCTGAAAACGTATGCCACACACCATGACTACAGTGGGGGTATCCCTTATCAATCCACCCCAGGCCATCACAATCAGCCCGTCGGCATTGACGGGCTGCGGAAGGACAATGAGACTCGGCTCTCAGCGGCCAGTGCCATACACGGAATCGGTGCCACGCAGCACAAGCTGTGCACGCACAATCTCATGCGCGTTCTCGAGCGGCTCACCTTCGATGAGCTTCATGGCCTTCTGCGCGGCCGCGCGACCCATCGCATACGGATCCTGGCGCATGGTGGTCAGGCTCACAGTGTCGGCGTACGGCGAATCGTCGAAGCCGATAATCGAATAGTCACTCGGCGTGTGGTGGCCGTAACGTTCCAAACGCAACACCAGCGGAATCGCCATCATATCCATCTGGCAGCAGATCGCGTCCGGGAACTCGTCCAACGCAAGCAGCGCGGTCAACGCCGAGTCGGCGAAGGTCTTGCCACGCGGCACAGAGACGACGCGCCACTTGAAGTCATGGGAGGCCTCCATCGTCTTGCAGGCGCGGATGAAGCCCTGTCCTCGCGCATCGATGGAGGAATTAATGGAATCGACCGCATCGGAGCACACGTACACGATATTCTTGTGCCCCAGATTGATCAGATGCTGGGCGGCGGTGAACATGCCGTCCTCATCGTCGATGGAGATGGTGGCGTCGAAGCCGTTTTGCGTCGGCGTATTGATGCCGATGATCGGTACGTGGATGCGCTTGAGCTGCTGGATTTCCTTCGGATCCACGCCGAACGACGTTACGAATACGGCGTCCACGTTGCGGCGGACGGGCAGATTCGTGAAGAATTCCTTGCGATTTTCGGCGGTGTCGACATGCTGGAACAGCGAGATGTCGTACCCGGCGTCGTGCATGACGGAGTCGATGCCGGCGAACACTTCCGTATTGAACCAGCTAGTGATCTCTTCATTCATCAGCATCGCCACACGGTACGATTGGCCGGATTTCAGCGACGTGGCGGAACGGGAGATGTTGAAATCAAGCTTGTCGGCAGTTTCCAGCACCTTGCGACGTGTACGTTCGGACACCAGTTCCGGCCGCGTGAACGCGCGCGATACCGTGGAAATCGACACACCCGCGGCCTTGGCCACCTCGCGAATGCCTGCTCTATCCATCTCTCAACCCCTTTGCGGTTTCTGCATCATAATCACAAACGTTCCCAGCCTTGGAAACACTTGCCCGAGCGGCAATGCTCTCCCATATTGCTACTATTATACTGCGAACGTTGTCAAAAATCACGCTAATGTTGCACCAATAGCACAAAATATCAAAATAACTGGATAAGCCGCGTAAAAAGCCCACTTCGTCCACTGCCGCTTATAACCCAACTCGCCGTTGTAATAATGCACGAATGCAACGCCAATGCCAGGCATAATCATCATCACCGCGCCAAACAGGCCGGCAGTGAACATCATCGAATTCTCATGCTGGCGCATCAACGTGAAAATCAGCACGAAACCAAGCGTCACCGAGCCGACGCTCATCATATGCTGGCGCAGGCCGACGCGCAGCAGCAGATCCCACAACAGTCCGATCAACACCAGACCGACCGACAGCACAATCTTCATTGACTTCTGGTAGCGCGCCGCCACCCAATCCAACACGGCAAGCACAACGAACGCGATGAACAGACCGAAAACAGGGTTCTGCGAGCCAAAATCGAAAGCCTTATGCGACGTGCAGAGGTCGTACGGCACCTCACACACCACGGCGAGGATGAACAGCTGCAGGCCGTACGCGACGCGACTATGTGTTTCACGGAAACCCTGCACCAGCAGCCACGCGTAAATCGGAATAGCAAACCAAGATACGACCTCGCTTAAGACCATCGCCGTCAGCGACGTCATATTATTGACGTCGGAACCGAAAAACAGCGGCACAATGGTGGTGCTACCAGCTGACAGAGCCAACGCCACAGCGCCGATGACCTTGAGCTGGAACACCGTCAGTCCGCGGTGCTTCTTCTTGGTACGGCGAGCGCCGCCGAATCCGATCTGTTCAATCGAATCAGCTCCAGCACCCTGCTCGACATAGCTTTCCATATGTCCTCCTCAGTTCCGCATACGGCCTTTCGTGCGCCCAAGACGCCCAGTACGCCCAAGACGCAACCTACGCGCGTTTCACGCGTTCAGCACGAATTTCAGCAGACCGTCGTAGTCGACACCGGTAAACGAACATACCGCATGCTCCGACTTGGGCGGGTCGCTCATCGGCGAAATTTCCGTACGGAAGTATGCTGCGTCGAGACCGGCGGAATTGGCTCCGATAATATCGTTTGCTTCATCGTTGCCCACCATGAGCGCGTTTTTTGCGATTACGAACTCGCGGTCGAGAGCCAACATGTACAAGTCGCGGGCAGGCTTGCGGATTTTCTCTTCGCTGGAGATAATCACGTCGTCCAGTACGTTCGCCAAGCCGGTCATTTCCAGTTCGGGGCGAGTATAGCAGGCTTGTGCGTTGCTTAGCAGCGCCACGACGACGCCGGCCTCCTGCAATGCTTCGATCATGTCGAGTGCGCCCGGATACAGGCGGATCATGCTGGTGCTGCCCTGCCGGAACGCCCATGCGGCTTTCAGCGCGGCTTGCGGCAGTGCCAGTTTCTTTTCAGCCTCCTCACTACGGTTCATCAGCAGCGACCGGTAGACCGGCAGGATATCGAATTCATCCCATCCGTTACGGACGATTGCACGATCGGCTTGATGGACCATTTCGCGGGCCTCAAGTTTTTCGAAGCGTTCGCGCATTTCGTCGACCGATTCGTAGTCGGCACCCAGTTCGCAAACGCAGTCATATAGCGCCTGCCAGGCGGTTTCGCTCTGTTCGTCTGTACGAATGTCGATCAACGTCCCGTAGAGGTCGAAAAATACCACCTCATATCGTGGATTATGAGCTCCGGCTCCCACTTCTCGTATCCTTTCTGGTTTTCCGGCCCCATTGCCGTATCGGTTACGGCGACCGCAGCTTTGCGGTCGCCGTTTTGTAGCTTCCCTACTGAGAGTATTACTGCAACCGCCAGATTGCAAACGTATGCGGTGGAACAATCAAATAATCGCCATCACCTGCGCTCACATTGCCTTCCATCGGACTGACGGACGAGCCGAGACCACACCAGTATCTCCGTATTCCGTCAATCGGTTCCAAACCCGTTACGGCCACGTCAATAACGCCGACGTGTCTGCTTGGATTGGCGGCCATCAGATAATCGCCGACGCGGAACACGAGTTCGTCGCCTTCCGTATCGACGATATTGCGATTGCCGTCGAACCACTGTGGATCAGACTTGCGCAATGCAATCAACTTCGCGTAATACTCAATCAAATCGCGCTTCTGCCATGCACGGTTCCAATCGAGCCAGTTAAGCTCTTTGGCGGAATCGTAAGAATCAGAGCTGCCGAATTTGGTACGTGCGAACTCCTCGCCGGACAGCATGAACGGGATGCCAGCGGAGGTAAGCGTGATACCCACAGCCAGCTTGTTGGCGTCCATCACGTCGGTCAGCGCGGCCGCAATCTGCGGACCGACACCGGCCAGCCCTTCCGCCGAGAAATCGGCGTCATACATGACTTTTGGCACATCCACGGTATTTTCGTTAACGCCTTCGGCCACGGTGCTGCCCAACGAACCAGCCGCAAAGCTCGCGCACAACTTGTCCCACAGCGTGAGGTCGTCGTGCGCGGACACGTATTGAATGACCTGGCCTGCCACTCCTTCCGAATGTTTGCCGCGACGCCACGCGTCCACGGCCTCACGCGCAGCCGCTACGTTCTCGTGCATGCCACCGTTCACATAACCCGGGCGGTCCGAGAAGAACACATGGCCCTTGATGGTGTCTCGCGTGGTGTCGCAGAAGTGGCCGATGCGACTGTCAAGCTTCGACAGGCCTGACTTGTCAGCCAGCACGGTGTCGCTGGGCAGCGGCGCGGTGGCGCCCGCGGACCACGGTTCGCCGTACATGAGAATGTCGCGTCCACGGCCGGGAATCTCATCCAGAGCAGCACGCACGGCATTCATGGTGTCCACGTCGATCAGACCCATCAGGTCGAAACGGAAGCCGTCCATGTGGTATTCGCGCGCCCAGAACGTCACGGATTCCACGATGAACCGGCGGAACATCTTGCGTTCGGTGGCCATATCGCAGCCGCAGCCGGATCCGTTGGCCAGCGCGCCGTTGGGCTTACGGCGCAGGAAATAGTCCGGCACCGACCGCTCAAACCAATTATCGGGCGAGAACATGTGGTTGTAGACCACGTCCATGATCACTTTGATGCCGGCGTTGTGCAGCGCCTGCACCATCTGCTTCACTTCGCGGATGCGCACCGACCCGTCGAACGGATTGGTGGAATACGAGCCTTCCGGCACGTTGTAATTGACCGGATCGTACCCCCAGTTGTAGCGATCGCAGGTCTCTTCGTCCACGGAACCGAAATCGTAAATCGGCATGAGCTGCACCGCGGTGACGCCAAGTTTCTTGAGATATGCGATGCCCGTGGGAAAGTCGGGATGCCCGTCCAGAGACGTACCGTCGTCGGTGAACGCCAGATACTTGCCCCGATGCGATTCGGGGAAACCGCCGGCGGGATCATTGCTGAAATCGCCCACATGGGTTTCCCAGACCACCGTCTGCGCAAGCGGCACGTCCGGCATATGGTCGCGGTACCAACCATCCGGATTGGTGCGGCTGAAGTCCACGACCATGCTGCGCCGGCCGTTCACACCGGCCCCGCGCGCCCACGGGTCGGCGATGCGGTCGACGGAACCGCAATCGCGTTCGATCAAAAAGTCGTAATACACGCCGTGCATGTTGTCGGCGAAATCATACGTCCAGGAACCATCGGATTCCGAACGCATCGGGTACTGTCCGATCAGAGCGTCGCCGTCTTCCCCCATGGAGCCGCGCATGAACAGTCGCAGTGTCACCTTCTGTGCGGAAGGCGCCCAGAGAGCAAACTGGGTGCCGGTTTCAGTAACAACGGCACCCAGCGGCCGTTCCAGACACAGCGGGAACGGTTCGGCGACGCTCGTGTTCGGCTGTGCGAAGCTGTCTACGAGCGTCATATCCTTTGCCTTTCTTTAGCCCTTCACGGAGCCCGACATGGACTCCTGATAGAAGCGCTGCATCACAATGAACAGGATGGCGATCGGAACGGAGATCACGACCGCGGCCGCGGCGAAGCGGGCAAACCAGTTCTGGATATATTCCTTCTGCAGCATGAGCCACAGGCCCAATGCCACGGTGTAGTTGGATTGCGTACGGCAGATCACCTTGGCCATGACAAAGTCGAGCCACGGGGTCAGGAAGCCGATGATGGCCTGGTAGACGATCATGGGCTTGCAGATCGGGATGATGATCTTATGGAACACCTGGAAACGGGTGCAACCGTCGAGCAGGGCGGCTTCGTCCAGCGAGGTCGGAATGGTGTCCATATAGCCCTTCATCACGTAGAAGCCAGCGCCGGAACCGGCGGAGTACACGAGAATCAACGCCACGGTAGTCATGGTGCCGCTTGACAGGCCCAAGGCCTTCAAGATGAAGTAGATGGCGGTAACGGCCATGATACCCGGGAACATGCCAAGAATCAGCACAACGTTCATGAAAGTCTTGCGCACACGGAAACGCATACGGCTCATGCAGTATGCCACGGAGAGCACGAAGATCAGAGAAATCGCACAGGTGAAGCAGGCGATGATGAACGTGGTGCCGAACATCTTCGGGAAGTCCAACACGTTGCGGTCGGTGAACAGCACCCTATAGTTGTCCAGAGTCCACTCCTTCGGGAAGAAGGAGCTGGTGTACGGGGCGGTGTTCTTATTGAACGACTCCGCGAACACCCATACGATTGGGACGAGCCAGATGACGGCCAGAATGGCCAGGAACAAGTGGGCGAACACGTCGCCGGTGATACGGCGGATCTTCTGGTCGTGCAGAAGGCCGTGGCTTTCCACTTTGGTTGCGGAATGCTTGTTGCTCATCGGAATGCCTCCTCATTCTTATAGGAGCCGGAATTGCGGTAGGTGATCAGCGAAACGATGGCCAACACGACGAAGGTCATGATGCCGATCACGGCACCGAGATTGTAATCCTGCTTGTCCACGGTCAGCTTGTACAGCCAGGTGATAAGCAAATCAGTGGAGCCTGCGGAATCGCCCAATGGCGTAGGATCGCCGCCGGACAGCAGGTAAATGACGTTGAAATTATTCACATTGCCGGTGAAGGTGGTGATCAGGTACGGAGTGAGCACGAAGATGATGTACGGCATGGTGATCTTCGTGAAGATCTGCCACCAGTTGGCACCGTCGATCTTCGCCGCCTCATACTGATCGGCCGGAATGTTCTGCAGAATACCGGTGATCTGCATGATGGTGTACGGGATACCGACCCACAGGTTGATGATGATCACGGTGACGCGGGCCCAAGTGGCGTTGGTGAAGAACGGCAACGGGCCGTCAATCCAACCCCACGTCTGCAGCATGCGGTTCACCGCACCCTGCGGCTGGAGCATGGTGTGCATGACCAGCAGAGACACGAACTGCGGAACGGCGATGGACATGGAGAAGCAGGCACGCCAGAAACCCTTGAAGTGGGTGGTCTTGCGATTGATGATCATAGCCACGAACATGCCGAGGAAGAAGTTCAGGAAGGTGGCGAAGAAGGCCCAGACCAATGTCCACACCAGCACACGTCCGAACAGTACGGCGTTAACGGTGCCGCCGCTGTTGGAGAAAACCTTGGCGAAGTTCTCAAAGCCGACCCAGTGGAACAGCACGAGGTGCTTGTGGTCATAGCTGGTGAATGCCATTGAAATCATGAAGATCAACGGCAGCACGGTGAACACGACGATGCCCAGCGTGGGCAGGAACATCAGCAGAACGTGCGCCTTGGCATCGAGCAGCTCGCGGACATCGTCCATGAAGCTCGGAGCCTTGCCGTTCTCCTCGAGCAGCACCTGGGACTTGTATGCAGAGCGCACGGACATGACCCACAGGCCGATGAAGGCAGCGGTGATAACCAGAGTGGCGACACCGTACAACAGGATGACCACGGAACGGTCAGGTTCGGTGTAGACCCAGAAGCCGTCGACCAGCTTCTTGCCGCCTGCATTGGTGCCCAAGGTCGGCAACTTGGAAAGATAGTCCACACCATTGATTGCCATGAACACGAAGTATGCGATTTCCAGCGCCAGCATGGCAATGCCCTTGACATACTGCTTGCGCACGATATCGCCAAGACCAAACACCACTGCGGAAAGCTTAGTGAACAGGTCACCACGCCGGAACGCCGCCCTTACCGTGTAAGGCGACGGAGAAACATAATCAGCACCCTGCTTCCGAAGGCGCTTCATCTCCCGTGGGGAAAGAGTTGTTGCTGTCATTTCGACTGCCCTCTCATATGGATATTGAAAGATAAAAAAAGCTTTGCTCCCGGACAAGGGGAAGGAGAATTTAAAAACCTTGCCCGGGAATGCAAAGCTCGGAGGAGGAGTGAGCCACTATGCAAAGTGGAGAGAGACACCGCGACTCGAAGCATCTCTCAAAGCTGCAGGATGGCTGGGGGGATTTGGCAGTGCCAACCACCTGCATTCTTCAGTTATTGGATTTTTAGGATTACTGATTTCACTCAGCGATCTTGCCACCGGCCTGCTTGACCCAATCCTGGTACTTGGCGGCAGCGTTGTCCTTGGTGATTTCCTTGTTGACCAGGGCCTTGCCGAAGGTTTCGGCCGGAGTCCACCAATCGTTCATGCCGGACAGACCGGACTGCAGGAGGGCGGTGTTGGCCATGGTGTCGGCCTGGGCCTTGGCTGCGATGTCGTCGGTGGTCAGGTCGGACAGGGACTTGTCGGTCGGCGGGATGGCGCGCATCTCGTAGTGCAGCTTCTGAGCTTCGGTGGAGCCGAGGTAAGCCGCGAACTGAGCGGCGGCCTTCGGGTTCTTGGCGTTCGGGTTGTAAGCAGCGGCCTTGGTGGCGGCGAAGGACTTCATCTGCTTCTTCTCGCCGTTCACGGTGAAGGTCGGCAGAGAGGTGGCGGCGTAGTTGTCACCCAGGGCCTCCTTCACGTCCTTAGCGGACCAGGTACCGGAGAACAGCACGTCGGCGGAGCCATCCTTGATGGCTGCGAGGCCGGAAGCGCCATCGTCGTTGGAGAAGTTCGGGTTGGCGACCACATCAACCAGATAAGAGGTGATATCGGCGCCGTCCTTCGGGAAGACCATGCCTGCGTCAGCATCATTGCCCTTCTCGCCGAACAGGCTCAGGCCATCATAGAAGCCGTTGATGTACCAAGAATTCTGCAGGGAGAACGCGACCTTGGCCTTGGAAAGGATGGTATCGAAGTCCTTGGCCTCATCCTCGGTGATCTTGGACTTGTTGTAGTACATGAACCACGTGTTGTCGGTGTACGGCACGCCATAGAGCTTGCCATCGGTGCCGGTGACGGAGTTGACTTCGAGGTCACCGTTCTGTTCCTTCACCTGCTTCTCAGCGTCGGTGCCCAGCTGGCCAATGGCCTTGGCGTCCATTAGAACACCCAACTGATCGGAAGCGAACATATAGACATCGGCCGCCGCGGACGGATCAGTGCTGACCTGCTTGGAAGCATCGCCTTCGGAGACCACGTCATTCTTCCACGTGATATTGTATTCCGGATGCGCCTTGGCGAAGTTCTCTTCGACCTTGCCCAGCCAGTTGGTGTCCTTGGCCTGGTCTTCCTGCGGGGCCCACACGCTCAGCGTGACGGCCTCGGTGGAGCCGGAAGCGTTCTTATCGCCACCGTCGGAGGAGCCACCGCACGCAGCGAGCGGAACCAGCATAGAAACGGCAGCAGTAAGTCCGATTGCCTTCTTCCAATCGATCTTCATTGATCTTCCTTTCCTCACATAACCTTGTGTTCCTCAACATCTCCGGTTAAATGGTACGGACCAAAACCCTGCATACGTTCACATCATCGTTCTTGGATGATTGCCAACAACACTGGGGCCACCAAAAATGTATCAGTGATTGTTAGTGTAGCACGTTTCTGCCAACGTTTGCAATTCAGCGTTATGATTGTTTCAAAGAAACACCGCAAACCGCGAAATATCAAGGAGACACACCCTCATGCTTCCCCCCGCGAAACACCTCCACCCCAAATGGCTTGCCGACGCAATTTTTTATGAAATCTATCCACAGTCCTTCGTCGACTCCAATGGCGACGGCATCGGAGACATCCCCGGAATCACTTTAAAACTGGACTACATCAAGGATCTCGGATGCAACGCGATCTGGCTCAATCCCTGTTTCGACTCGCCATTCAAAGACGCCGGCTACGACGTGCGCGACTACAAAAAGGTGGCATCACGCTACGGCACCAACGACGATCTCATTGCGTTGTTCGACGCCGCCCACCGGCGCGACATGCACGTGATCCTCGATCTCGTGCCAGGCCACACCAGCGAGGAACACGAGTGGTTCCACCGCAGTTGCAAGGTCGAACGAAACAATTATTCCGACCGCTACATCTGGACAGACTCATGGATCTCCGGTGGCGACGGACTGCCATTCATCGGCGGCGAATCGCCCCGCAACGGTACCTACATCTTGAACTTCTTCAAATGCCAGCCGGCGCTCAACTACGGTTTCGCGCACCCCGAACGTAGCTGGCAGAAGCCAGCCCTTGGTCCGGACGCGAAGGCCACTTGCGACGCGATGGTGGACGTCATGCGGTTCTGGCTTTCCCGTGGCGCAGACGGCTTCCGCGTGGATATGGCCGACAGCCTCGTCAAAAAGGACGATGAGGGCAAGCCTTACACCATCCGCACCTGGCAGTACATGTTCGCCCGGATCCGCCCGGCCTTCCCCGAAGCCGCGTTCGTTTCGGAATGGGGACGGCCAGAGGAGTCGATGGCCGCCGGCTTCGACATGGATTTCTATCTCGATTGGCGTTGGGACGGCGTTCCCAACGGCTACAACATGCTGTTGCGCAACGTGGACGACCCGTTGAGCCGCAAGGGCGACAAGAGCTATTTCAACGCCGATTCCGGCACGCCGATCAGCGAATTCCTGGACGAGTACGAGCCGCGTCTGCGCGAAGCGGAAACGGCCGACGGAAATTTTAATTTCATCACCTGCAACCACGACACCGCACGCGTGGCGCCGCGACTGTCGCAGCGCGAAATCGCCCTGGCATACTGCACGCTGTTCGCGATGCCGGGCGTGCCGTTCCTGTATTACGGCGACGAAATCGGCATGCGATACCGCGCACTGCCCGGCAAAGAAGGCGGCTACGTGCGCACCGGTTCGCGCACACCGATGCAGTGGGGTGCGAACGACGCATCCGGAGCACTTCACGTGTCCGATTCTGCAGAATCGGACACTCGGGCTGGCGATGTGACCGGTGGCAGCTACCTGCCCACCGACCCGTCCGCCGACGCCCCGACCGTCGCCGCACAGCAGGCCGACGCCGAATCACTGTGGCATACGGTGCGCTCCATACTCCACGTCAAGGGGGAATGCGACGCCTTGCGGTCGGGAGCTACGTTCCATGCAATCGAACGCGATAGAGTGTTCGTTTTCGAGCGTTCCACCCACCTGCAGAAGCTGATCATAGCCGTCAATCCAAGCCGCGATTGCAAAGCTTTGCAGTTACCAGATGGTAGTTATCGGACGATTTTCAGCATCGGCGAAAACGAAATTAGCGGCACTTCGCTGCGTCTAGGTCTGCAAAGCTTTGCAATTCTCGAAGCCGAGTAGCAGACGAGCAATGCCCCGTTGGAATAATCGTTTGCAATGCGGAGCGCTGCGCCTTCGTATTGCAAACGATAGTCAATATGGAAAAACAATTCCGGTTATCTATATTCCTGAAATTAGAGCAAAATCGCAATATAGCAACACTCTCTTACCGCAAAACACGCTTTGAAAACGATATCATACCGTGATATAGTTATCTTTGGTGCGAATGCCACCAGCATCGAAGCTGCGGCAATCGCAAGCAATGTAGCATGTCAGCCGTCACAAACGGCGCGGAAAGAAGGGACCTATGACACAGACCCAGCAGACCGAAAGCGCAGAACGCATCGCACGGCCTCTTATCCAGCTCGCCAAGCTCAATGGCATTTCCACGTCGTATATCGACCAGCTCGGCACCTATGTGGAAATCCGCGACGAAGTGCTCGTCTCCGTATTGGCCGCACTCGGCGTGGACGCATCCAGCGACGAAGCGATCACCGCCTCCTATGCGGCGACCCAGCAGCGCATCGCAGACACACTTGTTGAGCCGACCGTCGTGAAGTTCATCGGCAAGGAAGCCGTCACGCCAATCCGCACGAAAGGAAACGACGTGGCGCTGAAGCTGACGTTGGAAGACGGCACGGAATATGCGGGCGATCTGACCGCGTATCTGACGGGCTCGAACGCAGATGACGGCTCGCTGCAACTGACGCTGCCGGACGATATTCCCGCCGGCTACCACACGCTGGCCGTCGATGCCGGCCCGCTGCACGCCGAAGCCGCGCTGATCTGCGCACCGGCACGCATCGAACTGCCGCCAGCAGTAGCGGAAAAGCAACGTTGGGGCTGGATGGCACAGATGTATTCCATCCGTTCCGCTGAATCCTGGGGCGTGGGCGACTATGGCGATCTGAAGCTGCTGCTGTCCGACGCGGCAACGAAATCGCATGCCGATTTCATGCTTATCAACCCGATTCACGCCACCGCGCCGGTGCCGCCGCTGGAGCCGTCGCCGTATCTTCCCGAATCGCGTCGTTTTCTCAATGTGACGTACATCCGTCCGCAGGATATCGCTGAATATGCGGAACTCAACGAGGCGGACCAGGCCGAAGTGGCGCGTCTGCACGCGGAAGTCTCGCCAGCCAACGACAGTATCGAGCCGCTCGACATCAATTCCGCTTGGTGGCACAAGCGCCAGGCGCTGCAGCTTGTGTACAACGTGCCGCGTTCCGTCGAGCGTCAGGCCGCGTTCGACGCGTTCAAGGAGGCCGCTGGTCCGGATCTGCGCGCGTTCGCCGCATGGTCGGTGGCGTTCCAGGTGTGGGGCGCGCCGTGGGAAGGCACGTGGTTCAAGGACACGAACCGCGATTCGCCTGAAGTGGTGGAGCTCATGCGCGAGCACGCCGATATGGTCGATTTCGAATGCTGGCTGCAGTGGATCGCCGACGAGCAGGTGACAGCCGCGCAGAACGCCGCCCGTGACAGCGGTATGGCACTCGGCCTCATGCAGGATATGGCCGTGGGCGTGCACTCGCTCGGCGCGGACGTGTGGTGGAATCCGGAACGTTTCGCAGTAGGCAGCGTAACCGTGGGCTGCCCACCGGACTTCTACAACCAGCAGGGTCAGGATTGGGGCCAGCCGCCGTTCAATCCGAATTATCTGGCCAAAACTGGTTATGGCGTGTACCGCGAGATGGTGCACAACATGTTCTCGCACGCGGGCGCGGTGCGCATCGACCATGTACTCGGCCTATTCCGTCTGTGGTGGATTCCGCAGGGCGAAGGCGCGCGCGGTGGCGCGTACGTTACGTACGACTATGAGGCGATGATCGCGATCCTGACCATTGAAGCGTCCCGCGTGAACGGTCTGGTGGTCGGCGAAGACCTGGGCACCGTGCCGGATTACGTGCGCACGGTACTCGGCGAGCACGGTCTGCTGGGCTGCATGGTGGAATGGTTCGCCCGCGTGGACGACTCCCCCAACGCCGGCGACCCGTACGCCGATCCGTCCACGTACCGCAAGTACGCGCTGGCTTCCGTCACCACGCACGACCTGCCGCCGACCGCCGGCTACCTGCAGTTCGAGCACGTCAAGCTGCGCGAACAGCTGCATCTGCTGTCCGGCCCGGTCGAGGAGTTCCAGGCTTCCGCCACCGCCGAACGCGACGCGATGATGGACCGTCTCGTGGAGTCCGGCCTGATCACGCCGGAAGTGGCGGGCGATGTGGAAGGCCACATCCAGGAAATCGTCGAGGCGATGCACAAGATGCTGCTCAAGTCGCCGTCCGTGCTGCTGCAGGCCGCGCTGGTGGATGGCGTGGGCGAGACGCGCACGCAGAACCAGCCGGGCACGTCCAGTGAATACTCCAACTGGCGTGTGCCGCTGGCAGGCCCGGACCTCAAGGTGGTGCACACCGATGAGGTGTTCGATCTGCCGCGCGTGCAATCGCTTGCCGCCATCATGAACGGCGAGAAGTAGCGTTTAGACTTACCATTCCCCTTTCCTTACAAACCAAAATTCCGGTCCTCCTTGTGGAGGGCCGGAATTTTTCATATATGCAAGGCGATTTGGGAGCGGCCAGGTTCAGCGGTCGATCAGCCCAGCAGCAGCCAGACTGAGGCGTCGCTATCCAGCTTGCCGTCGTCCGTCAACGGCACGGAATTGGCGATGGCGACCGCATCGTCCGGCAGGGCGATCGGCTCGTCGCCGAAATTGGTGACGGACAGGAATCGACGGCCTTCCGTGGCCGGACGCGAGTAGGCGACCACCGTATCGCCCATGTCCAGCAGGTCGGCGGACGTGTCTCCGGTTGCCGTCAGCACCGTCTGTCGCAACTGCAACAGCTTGCGGTACAAGTGCAGCATGGAACCGTTGTCATCGGCCTCGACGTCGGCCGCGAAATCCTTGAACCAGGCCGGCTGCGGCAGGTGCGCGTCGGCGGAATCGCCCTGCTCCGGGCCGAAACCGAACGTGCCGCCGGTGATGAAGTCCGGGCTCCACGAAGCCGGTTCGCCGCAATCGGCAGCCTTCCACGGCATCGGCACACGGCACCCGTCACGACCCTTGTCGGTGAAGTTGCGACGGGTGTTGAACGGCGTCGGATCCTCAAGACGATCCCACGGAATGTTCGCCACTTCGAACAGGCCCAGTTCCTCGCCCTGATACACGTAGGCGGAACCCGGCAGGCCCAGTTCCATCAGCGCGGCTGCGCGGGCGCGACGGGTGCCGAGCTCACGATTCTCGCGGTAGGTCTCTCCGTCACGCAACAGCCAATCGTGCGCCAGCTGGTGGTACGGAGCATCCTTCACCTGCGGCAGACCGAAACGCGACGGACTACGCGGCACATCGTGGTTGTTCATAACCCACGTCGTGGTGGAACCGTGCGTTTCCTCGGCGGCGCGCAAGCCGTCAGCAATGGCCGTACGGAACTCGTCGGCGAACCAGTTGGCTTCGGCGAACTCGAAATTGAACACCTGGCCGAGCTCGTCGGTGGACGCGTACAGATGCTGCGATTCGGCCTTCACCCACGCCTCGCCGACGGCGAAACGCGGCGGATTGTACTCGTTGAACACCTGACGCCATTCGCGGTAGATGTCGTGCACTTCCGGACGGTCCCACAGCGGGCTGAACGCGCCGTCCGCCGGCAGCACATGCTGCACCGCGGCCGGATCCATGTCGGCCAGCGGCACGGAATCGAGGTCCTTGGCCAAGCCGTGCGCCACGTCGATGCGGAAGCCGTCGGTGCCGTGGTCGGACCAGAATCTCAACGTTTTCTTGAATTCCTCGTGCACGTCCGGATTCTTCCAATTCAGATCCGGCTGCTCCTTGGCGAACATGTGCAGGTACCACTGTCCGTCATCGACCTGCTGCCACGCCGGGCCGCCGAACAGCGACTGCCAGTCGTTCGGCGGCAGCTCGCCGTGCTCGCCGCGGCCTTCGCGGAAGATGTAGCGGTCGCGTGCGGCCGAACCTCGGCCGGCGGCGAGCGCCTCGATGAACATCTTGTGCTTGTTGGACGTGTGGTTCGGCACGATGTCGACGATCACCTTGATGCCGGCTTCATGCGCGGCGGCGGCCATCGCGTCGAAATCGGCCATGGTGCCGAGGCGCGGGTCCACGTTGCGGTAGTCGATCACGTCGTAGCCGCCGTCGGCCAGGTCGGACGGGTAGAACGGGCTCAGCCAGATCGCGTCGATGCCGAGATTCTTCAGGTAATCCATTTTCTCGGTGACGCCGGCGATGTCTCCCAACCCGTCGCCGTTCACGTCTTTGAAGCTGCGCGGGTAGATCTGGTAGACGACGGCTTGCTTCCACCAATCGTCACGCATGTTATTCGCGGTCATTATGCCCCTTTCGTCTGTGCCTGCAACCGTTGTACCGCTGACAACGATAGCATTGCAGGGCGTCCGCTGCGGGGGCGCGCGGGCAATCGCGTTTCCGTTTGCGCAGACCGGCCGGCGGTGCGATCGTTCGTGCCGTCGTTCGCGCTGCGCAAACCAGCAGATCGTGTCGCCGACCGCACGACCGACCGCGCCACACAAACCGGTCAGCCGCATCGCCGTTCGTACAGCCGAACGCGCCGCACAAACCGACCGACCACACGATCGACCGCACGGCGCAAACCGGCCCGGCCGTATCGCGCAAACCGGCCAATCGCAAGATGGCGTGCGTCGAGTAGAATCGCAAGAAGATCCGACTTGCATACGTTGCCATACGGATGCCATACGAAAGGCGATTATGAAGTTCCTCTCCCCCGATTCCGGCTTTATGCGCGGCCTGAGCGACGCCGTCGACGCGATCTGGATCAACATTCTGATGCTCATCACCAGTATTCCGATCATTACGATCGGCGCGGCGCTGACCGCCGGCCACGACGCCACCCGCCGCACGCTGTCCGGCGAAGGCACGGCGACGCGCAACTATTTCGCCGCCTTCCGCTCGAATTTCGCGAAATCAACCGGCTACTGGCTGATTTTCGGCACGACCGGCGCGCTGTGCGTCTACTCGTGGATCGTGCTGCAGATCACGCCGCTGCTGATTCCGAAATTCGCGCTGACGATCGTATGGCTGATCGGTTTCGAATGGGTTTGGGCATTGCAGGCACGTTTCGAAAACTCGTTTTGGCGCACGCTCGGCAACGCTTTTGTGTTCGGCGTGAGCAACATCGGGCATACGTTGGCATTGATTGCGATTGACGCGGTGTACGTCGCGCTGCTCGTGGCCAGCTGGTTCTACATGCCGCAGGGCCTGTTCCTGCTGCTCGTGCTCGGCTACGGCACCATGCTGATGCTGCATTCGCCGATTCTCGAGCATGTCTTCCGCAAGTACATCAGCAAGTAATTAGGCACGAAAAAAGGGACTGATTCGCATCAGTCCCTTAAATTTTTCTGGGTGAAAATCAGCCCTTCACCGCGCCGCCTTCGGCCCTGCAATTAAGGACCGCGCTACGCGCGGGCTCAACGTTACCCTCGCGGCATAGCCGCTCGGGCTGGAGCCTGGGAACAGCGCACTGCGCTGTTCCCTAAGGGCTGATCGAAGATCAGCCCTTAACGGCTCCAGCCATAACACCCTTGACGATGTACTTCTGGCAGATCAGGTAGAAGATGATGATCGGGATGATGGCCATGACCAGGCATGCCATCATGGCGCCCATATCCACGGAACCATAACCGCCCTTCAGATACTGCACCGCCACGGAAATGGTCTTGTACTTGCCCAGGTCGAGCGTCAGGTACGGCAGCAGGTAGTCGTTCCAGATCCACATGGCCTGCAGAATAGCCACGGACACAATGGACGGCTTCATGATCGGCACAACGATCTGGAAGAAGATACGCGGCACGGAAGCACCATCGATCATGGCGGATTCTTCCAGCGATTCCGGAATGCCCTTAACCACACCGGTGAAGATGAACACGGCCAGACCAGCGCCGAAGCCCAGATACACGAAGCACAGACCCCACGGGGTGTTGAGCTTGAGCATATCGGCCAGCTTGGAGAGGGTGAACATGACCATCTGGAACGGTACAATCATGTTGAACAGGAACAACGTGTACAGCAGCTTTGCAGCCCAGTTGTTCACGCGGACGATCCACCATGCGCACATCGAAGTGCACACCAGAATCAGCGCCACGGAACCGACAGTGATGAGCAGGGTCCAGCCGAAACTGGCAAAGAAGTTCGTGGTATCGAGGCCACGCGTATAGTTTTCAAGTCCAACGAACGCCTTACCGGTCGGCAGGGAGAACGCGTTACGAGAAATATACGCCTTCTGCTTGAAAGAGTTGATGATCACCAGCACGATCGGGAAGATCCACGCCAGCGAAACCACCGCGAACAGTACGGACCACAGTGCGCCGTGCTTGACTTTTTCTCCGGAGTTCATGCCTCCACCTCCTTGCTCGTGGTGAGCTTGTTCTGGATGAGCGCCACGATGGCCACCAGAATGAAGAACAGCACTGCCTTCGCTTGGCCGACGCCTTCCCAGCCCATACGGCCATAGAACGTGCGGGTGATGTTCATTGCCAGACCTTCAGACATGTTCGACGGAGCGCCGTTGGTCAATGCAAGGTTCTGATCGTACAGCTTGAAGCCGTTGGTGACGCACAGGAACGAGCATACGGTGATAGACGGCATCATCAGCGGAATGATGATCTTGAACATGGTCTGGGTGCCGTTTGCGCCGTCCACGGAAGCCGCTTCGAGCACGTCGGTCGGCAGCGACTGCATACCAGCGATGTAGATAATCATCATATAGCCGATCTGCTGCCAGCACACCAAGATGACCAAGCCCCAGAAGCCGTAGGTTGCGCTATACGTCAACGCGCGGCCCCAGTGAGCGAGAATGCCGTTGAGCAGCAGCATCCAGATGTAGCCCAGGATAATGCCACCGATGAGGTTCGGCATGAAGAACACCGAACGGAAGATGGTAGATCCCTTGATGGCCTTGGTAAGCATATATGCGATGGCAAACGCAACCACATTGATCACAACCGTAGTGACAATGGTCAGCGCCGTCGAGAAACCTAACGCATGCAGGAATTCCTTATCCGCAAGTGCCTTCTGATAGTTTTTAAGTCCAATGAATTCCGAGTCAGTCACAGTTGTGAACTTGCAGAAACTCAAATACACACCCATGATGAACGGGATTACAAACCCGATGATAAATGCAGCGAACGTCGGTAGCGCAAACAGAGCCCACCACTTTCGTATCGCTTTGCCGGCCATGCTGATCATAGCTTGCCTGCTTTCTTTCCTCTCCATTCCAACACCACAGCAACGCGGCATGGAAAACCAACTGCCCCAAATCGGCGAATCACTGCATTGTTTTTCGCCTTTTTAGTTTTTACAGTTGTTATAATAAACAGCGCGACGCGAAATGTCAAACGTTGTCATTTTTACATGTCATAAATCATATATTCTGCATCGTTGTCATAGTATTGACAGCCTGAAAGCATTGTAAATATCAGCCCCCGCAACAACTGTGGCACAAATGAAAACGTTTGTAATCCAACTTTTGCAAGAGTGTTTCAATACAGTATGCTGAATATTCAGTAGTTCTACTATACAAGGGGTCACCATGAAAAGCAGCATTCAAGACGTGGCACAACTTGCGCACGTCTCCATTTCAACGGTTTCTCGCTCCTTCACACGTCCCGACCTTGTGTCGAAAGCCACGCGTGACAAAGTCATGAAAGCCGCCGACGAATTAAATTTTTCCATCTCGCGCTCCGCTGCAGCACTCAAAACCGGCCGCGCGCTACGAATCGCGGTGCTGATTTCCGGCCGACTCAATCTGTGGTTCAGTTCGTCCATCATGGAAGGACTGAACGAATCCTTCCATGATGAAGGCTACGACATCTCGATCTATCAGATGTCCAGCGCCGAGGAACGCCGCGCGTTCTTCGACATGCTGCCGGTACGCCGCAATGTCGACGCCGTAATCGTCATTTCCTTCGACATCGACAGCAACGAAATCAGGCAACTCAGGTCAGTCGATGTGCCAATCATCGGCATCAATTCGAGCTTGCCGGAAGAGCGCGGCTTCAACGCCGCCGTGCGCATCGATGACAAGCAGGGATCCGAATTGGCCGCACGCCACTTGATAACGCTTGGCCATCGCGATATCGCTTACATCCGTACCGACCGTGAAGTGACGC
>ERZ1026866.317-NODE-317-length-30728-cov-10.394908_pt1 | contig 30728 bp, 29 predicted proteins | sample MGYA00380163_ERZ1026866 | MGnify/ENA primary metagenome ERZ1026866 (study PRJEB33269, sample SAMEA4719799) | human gut metagenome | biome: human-associated habitat; feature: organic feature; material: feces | place: Cameroon | collected 2013-10 ...
AAAGCCGCTGGTTAGAGCGGCTTTTTTGTTGTGCAAAAAGGTACAGGTTTTTGTAGAGGCGTATGGAGATGCATCCGTTCGCGGCGCATTTTGTGCAATCTGGGAAAACGTGAGCAGTTTGCTCGTATAATGAACTCCGTCGAAAGATACAAAAACCTGTACTTTTGCGACTGCGCCTAGCTGCGAGCGAGAAGCCTGTTCTAAACGCCCCTGCATTTGCGTGCATCGCAAAGCCAAAAGAGGGGGCGAGAACATGGAACAGACGGCACGGCGCCAAGAGCAGCTGCCGGGCGCATTTAACGGCGTCACTACCAGTAGTCAGCGCGGCCGCGTCCGCTGGTATCTGGTTCACACCCCCCATGGAAAAGAGCGCGAGACCTGCGAAAAGGTCCGCCGCATTATCCCGCACGATCTGATGCAGGACGCTTTTGTGATGCAAAAGGAGTTCTGGTTTAAGCGGGACGGCGCCTGGTCGCTCCAAACCAAACCTATGTACAAGGAATACTTCTTCGTCGCCACGCGCGATGCCGCCATGCTCGACAAGGCTTTGGCCCAGTTGAGTTTTGGCTGCCGCATTGCCGGCAGCAGGGTGCGCGCCTATGCGCCCATGCCGGACGATGCGCAGGACTGGTACCGCAGCGTGCTGGACAACGAGGGCGTGGTGCGCAACAGCGTAGCGCGCATAGAAGACGGCGTGCTGCACATAGATCAGGGTCCCCTGGTGGGGCAAGAGGCTCGGGTTAAAAAGATCGACCGTCATAAGCGCTGGTGCCTGGTGGACGTAGGCGAAGGCGACTCCACATTTAGGGAGCTGCTTCCGCTCGACGTGCCCAGCAAAACGTGAGGGGACGTTGCACCGGTAAATCATACGCATTTTTAATTCATCGATGGGGGGGGGATCCCTGGGAACGGGGACGTGGATTTGAACTTGACTACCAAAGAAGTGACAGGGCAAAACGCGCCGGTGGGGGCCGCGCTTGTTGCACAAGCCATGAATGGCGGCGACGTGAGCATGCGCTACAAGGCCATGCAGGCCGTGAAGGATTGGGATCGCACGCGCCTGGGCTACCGCGCCGTGAAGCGCGCGTTCGACATCGTGTTCAGCGGCTGCGTGCTTGCCGTCATCGCCGTGCCCAGCCTGGTGCTGGCCGCGGCCATTCGTCTGGAGAGCGAGGGCAACCCGTTCTACAGCCAGGTGCGCGTGGGCCAGACCCACCGCGACGGCAGCCTGTCCACCTTCCGCATGTGGAAGTTCCGCAGCATGTACAAGGACGCTGACGAGCGCCTCGCTGAGCTCAAAGAGCAGAACGAGGTCGCCGGCGCCATGTTCAAGATGAAGGACGACCCGCGCGTCACCAAGATCGGCAGGTTCATCCGCAAGCACTCCATCGACGAGTTCCCGCAGTTCGTCAACGTGTTCTTGGGCCAGATGTCCGTTGTGGGCCCGCGCCCGCCTCTGCCCAACGAGGTCGCCGAGTATACAGAATTCGACCTGCAGCGCCTTGCCGTTAAGCCCGGCATCACGGGCCTCTGGCAGGTGACAGAGCGCAACAGCACCGGGTTCGATGGCATGGTTCGCCGCGACCTGGAATATATAGCAAAGAGGGGTGTCCTGTTGGATCTTAAAATCATCTGCCTCACTGTGCTTGAGGTGTTTACCGGGGATGGTGCGTGCTGATGCGCCAAGCTATTCATATCATTTTGCTATCAGGTGGTTCAGGTTCTCGGCTCTGGCCCCTTTCGAATGATGCGCGATCAAAACAGTTTCTTAAAGTGTTGCGCGATGCCAATGGCAACCATGTATCGATGGTGCAGAGAACCTTCGACCAGATTGAACGCGTGGTTCCCGGCGCGGATGTAACTGTGGCAACCTGTTCGACACAGGTTCGTGCTCTCGAGATGCAAGTTAAGGGTCACTATGCTGAGGTCGTGGAGCCTGAGCGTCGTGATACCGCTCCTGCAATCATGCTTGCGTGCGAGCACCTACTGGCAGAGCAGGGTGCGGGTCTTGCCGACCCGGTTATTGTGATGCCCATCGATTCCTATGTCGAGGATACCTACTTCCAAAAGGTTGCAGATGTCGCATCGGCAATCGAGGCGAATACAGCAGACATCGTGCTGCTGGGCGTTGAACCTGTTTACCCGAGCGAGAAGTACGGCTATATCGTTCCCTCTGAATCGCAGGGCTCTCCGCGGATGGTGGAGCGCTTTACCGAGAAACCCAATGAGGCCAAGGCGAGCGAGCTCATAGGTCGTGGGGCTCTTTGGAACTGTGGCGTCTTTGGATTCCGCCTTGGTTATGTTCTCGACATCCTGTCTCAGTATGGATCGTATGCAAGCTATGAGGACCTCCAGTCGCGTTATGCTGAGCTTCCAAAGAACTCGTTCGATTACGAGGTGGTGGAGACGGCGGAATCCGTCGCCGTTATTCCGTATGCTGGATCTTGGAAGGACCTTGGTACTTGGAACACGCTTACCGAGGAGATGGGCGAATCTGTTAGCGGACGGGTTTCCATTGACGAAGACAGTTGCTCTGATGTTCATGCCATCAATGAGCTAGGTATTCCCGTGGTGATCGCAGGGCTCCATGATTCCGTGGTGGTCGCAACGCCAGACGGAGTCCTGGTGTCCGGAAAAGAAGAATCCGCGCACATTAAATCGCTGGTGAAAGAGGCGGCCGAGGATCGCCCTATGCAAGAGACCATGACGTGGGGCTCGTACCGTGTTGTCGACTCAGGTTCCTATCGCGATGGCTCGCGAACGATTGTGAAGGAGATTTTCGTTCGGGCGGGTAGTCAGATTTGTGAGCAAAGCCATGTTAACCGTTCAGAGGTGTGGACCATCGTATCAGGTGAGGGTCTGTTTTCGCTCGCGGGCCGCGAGCGCCCCGTGGTCGCTGGAAGCGTTGTCGAGATTCCTGCCGGTGTTCGTCACGCTTTGCTTGCGCGTACCGACATTAACGCCATAGAAATCCAGCTGGGCGATATTTTGGTCGAGAGCGATAACGTGCGGTATGGCAACCATTGGGGAGAGTCGAATTGAGTCGCTTGAAGTTCATGAATACCGAGGTCGACAACATCGCCTTTGATGATGCGGTCGAGCGTTGCTGCGAATTGGCTTCTGGATCGCGACGGGGAAATTACGTCGTCACTCCTAACGTCGATCATATCGTGCAGCTCGAAAAGGACGATGAGCTGCGTGCCGTATACCGTGATGCGGACCTTATCCTGACGGATGGTAAGCCGCTCATCTGGATATCCAAGGGATACGGTAGCCCGATAAAAGAAAAGATTTCCGGATCCGATTTGTTTCCCGCCCTGTGCTCCGAGTGCTCCAAGCGTGGTCTCACGATGTACTTCTTCGGCGCGGCACCTGGTGTTGCTCAGAAGGCGGCGGACAACTTAACAGCTAAGTTCCCGGGATTGCGTGTTGTGGGCACTATGTCTCCCGATTATGGCTTCGAACGCGATTCCAAAAAAGTTGATGAGGCGATTAGCCAAATCAATGAGACTGCTCCCGACATTCTCATCGTGGGACTCGGTTGCCCTAAGCAAGAGAAGTTCATTCATCACTATCGGGATCGTATTCATGCGAAGCTGATGCTCGGATTGGGAGCGAGCTTGGATTTCGAGGCGGGTAACGTGACCCGAGCTCCCGAGTGGATGCAGCAGTGCGGGCTTGAGTGGCTTTATCGAATCACGCAGGATCCCGCGCGTTTGGCAAAGCGCTACCTGGTCGATGACCTTAAGATCGTTCCACTCATCTTCAAATACCGTAAGGCTGGGTGCTAGATGAAATCCAATGCCTCTCAAATACGGGTGCTGATGTGCTGCTCCTCTCTAGATGTGAAGGGTGGCATGGTCTCCGTTGTCAAAAACTATCTGTCATACCCTGACTGGGACGAATTCAACTTCGATTTTGTTCCAACCCACGTTCCGGGTAATAAGGTGCGTGTTGCAGTTCACTTTGCGCTGACGCTCCCGAAAATCCTTCATATGCTGAGGAAGCACGAAGTCGACCTGGTTCACCTTCATGTTGCCGAACGGGGTAGTTTTTGGCGGAAGGCAATGATCGCGGAAGAGGCAAAGAAGAACGGTATCCCCGTTGTGTTTCACCATCATGCAGCCGAGTTCGAACCGTTTTTTGCGGGTCTGAGTCCAGACGCGCAGGAAAAGGTCGAGAAGGTGTGTAACGATGTCGATGTGAACCTTGTGCTCTCCGACTCGATCAAGCACTCCATGGAACAGCATTTTCCGAATGCTTGCTTCAAGGTCCTCTATAATGCCGTTCCCACTTACGGGAGGAATCTCTACAACCCTGACGCAGATACCATTGTATTCATGGGCAGGCTTGGTGAGCGCAAGGGGACATTCGATCTGATCAAGGCGTTTAGCACCGTAGCCTTTCGAATCGACAGCAAATACCATGTCGCCCTTTGCGGCGACGGTGATATTGAGGCAGCCCGCAGCCAGATCGATGAGCTTGGGCTTTCTGATCGCATCGCGTGCCTTGGCTGGGTCGATTCGGAGCAGCGCGAGCGCATCTTGAACGACGCCGTCTTGAACGTCCTGCCGTCATACAATGAGGGGCTTCCCATGAGCATTCTTGAGGCGATGGCGCATGGTATTCCCACAGTCAGCACGAACATCGCGGCTATTCCCGAAGTGGTTCAATCGGGGGTTAACGGTGTGTTGATTGAGCCAGGTGATATCGATGCGCTTGGCGATGCCCTTACTTCTCTTTTGGACGATGCGGACGATCGGAAGCAGATGAGCGAAGCCGCTTTCGACCTTATGGAATCCACCTATTCTCTCGACGCTCACATGAAGCAGGTTAAGGAGTTGTATCAAAGCCTATGCTAGGTTCCATTCGAAATGCCTTTAAAGCCCTTTACCTTAAGCGACTGGTCAAACATGGGCTCGTTGTCGGTAGCGATTTTCAGATGGAAAAGGGTTGCAACATCGATGCCAACTTCCCATGGCTGATTGAAATCGGCAATAACGTCACCTTTGCATCCAATGTCTGCCTTCTTGCCCACGATGGCAGTACTAAGAAGCTCGTTGGATACTCGAAGGTCGGCAAAGTTTCAGTCGGTGACAACGTGTTTATCGGTTACGGAAGCATCGTGATGCCGAACGTTCGTATCGGTGATGGATGCGTTGTGGGTGCCAATTCTGTCGTTATGCGCAGTCTGCCCAATGGGGTCGTAGCGGCTGGGTCTCCCGCTAAGGTCTTGATGACTGTGGAGGAGTTTGAAGAGCGGACGAAAAAGGTTACCAAATCCGGGGGAGGGGTCTATGGGTCAGAGTTCCTTCGTGCATCGATTACGTACGATCGAATGCAGCAAATGCGCGAAGAGCTCGACGGCGGTATGGGCTTGATTCTATAAAAACGATTGCTGTGGCTGCATCGATGGTATTCGCAGCGTTTAATAATTCACTAATCATAGGTCGTTAACATTCGGCTTAAAAACGAAATGAGGGAAGGGAATCTAATGCCCAAAAAGTCAGTTGCTATCATGACGTATCATCGTGCTTATAACTACGGAGCCGCGCTGCAAGCGTATGCGACTGTCCAGTATCTTAAGGATGCTGGTTTTGAGCCGATTATTATTGACTATTGCCCCAACAATATATTGGGTTATGGCACGTTCAGAAATCTGTTTAACGACGTGTCGAATATGAATTCGGCCTTTCCAATTCGGGTTGCCAAAGCATTCCTCAAGTCTCTGGGAAATCGTAAGAGGATTTCTATATTCGACAGGTTCATCGATAGTGAAATGCCTCTTACGAACAAAAGATACTTTTCGTGCCAGGAATTGAAGGATGATCTCCCGGAGGCTGATATCTATTGTTCGGGTAGCGATCAGGTTTGGAATAACTACTATACAAAGAAGTTCGATCCTTCGTATTTCCTTGCATTTGCACCTAGCGGTTCTACATGCATTTCGATTGCTTCGAGTTTTGGTAAATCATCCTTTAATGAGGAAGATTCAGCTTTCATTAACAATCAGCTCTCGAAATATACCTACTTGTCCGTAAGAGAGACTTCAGGAATCAAATTGCTTCGGGAAATGGGCTATTCAGACGTCGATTTGATGCTCGATCCGACGCTTCTTGTTTCGCCGGATACGTGGAGCCGCTTTGCTAAGGATACTGACGAAGAGAGCTATGTTCTTTTGTATCAGCTCCATGGAGATAGCGACACGGCGAATTGTGCTCGTGCATATGCAAAGCAACACGGCTTGAAGATCAAGTCGATTATTACGATGCCCTATCAGACTAAGCCCGGTTGCCAAAACATCATCGCTCCAGATGTCCATGAATGGGTTGGGCTCTTTAAGGGCGCAAACTGTGTGTTCACTGACTCCTTCCATGGAACCGTGTTTTCCCTCGTCTTTAATAAGCCGGTTGCCGTAACGCTTCCTTCTCACTTTAGTACCAGGATTACAACTCTGTTGAATGCTGTCGGTGCCAACGATCTTATTTGTTCTGATGTACAGGAATGGTCTTCCCGTGTGCGGAATATCGATTTCACTGATATTCAGCGTGAGCTTGCAAGTCTGTGTGCCGAAAAGCAGGCTTTGCTGAGGGATCGTCTGAGCCACATTGGCTAGCGTGATTCGCAATACGAATATGAATACGATGACAAGTATTATTCAGAGAGCTTTGAACACCCCGCTTCTTCCGAAGTCGGGGTTTAGGTTCCTGTTGTTCATTCTCTACAACCTGCTTTATGTTGCCTACATGCTGGGGTATGCGTCACAGGCCCTATATATGGCTACTTTGCTGCTCTTTTGTGCTGCCAACGGCATTATCTTTGTATATAGAGGCACCGCTAAAATACGCGGATTTCAGTATGCCGGATACATATTTTTCTTTATCGTCGTTTTTGGAGCCATCTCAATTCCAATTCAGATTATGCATGATGGGTTACGAGGGTTCCTGTTCTCTGCGCTTGGACGCCTTGGTTTGCCGATTATCAATGCCCTGCTATTTGCTAATTCGGTCGATGAAGAGGATTGGAAATATTACTTCAACGTCCTCTTGGTCAGATTCTGCTGTCATTTTCTTTTTATGAATGCTGACAATCTGTCCTTAAGTAGCATTCTCTCAATAAACTGGTCTGATTCCGAGGCGGCGACCGAATCCTCTCTTGCTCATGACTTTCTAATCATGGAGATGCTCTTTCTGGTGATGAAGCAGAAAGGAAAGGCCTTTATTTGCTTTCTTTTCTGTATGCTTTCGATGAAGCGCCTTAGTTTCATCCTCGCCCCGGTTGCATTTGTCTTGTCGAGTCGCGTGCCTAAGGGTGATGTGAAACGCGTCTATCGCGTGCTCGTTATGGTTGCGATAGTTCTGAGCCCATTCGTGCTGATGTGGCTTTACAGGTATGACGTGATGGGATGGCTGTATAGCTCCTTTGGAATTGACCTTAACGCTGAGATGACTGGCCGTCCAACCATCTATCATCTTGCCATATCGGGTATGTCTGGCGACTTTAATGGCTATGGTTCGATTAATTACTATCTAGCCGGGTACGCTTCATCGCATTTCGGTACTGTGTGGAACGGTATTCTTCACAACGACACTATCGGCATCTACTTGGAAACGGGATTTCTGGGAATCGCATCTTTCGCCTTCGGCATTGTGGAATTCTCAAAGAAGAACTATTGGCATTTCTTTATGATGCTGTATCTCGTCTTCGTTGCCATTACATCGCATATTCTTGATTATTTCAGTGTTTGGGTAACCTTCTATCTTGCGGTTATGTGCATGAACGTTTCTCAAGAGAAGGCTATGGATGGCTCAGAGACCGTTGACATTCCTGAGGGTGCGGAAAATCGAAAACCCTATTTAAGCAAGCGATAAGGAGGCCGATGAGCTCATGAAGCATAACGTCGGAATCATTACAGTCATATATAGCACCAATTGCGGAAGCGTGCTTCAAGCGCTTGCGATGCAGGATGCGTACAGCAAACTTGGATGCAACGTGTCATTCATCTCTACGATCAATAAGCTCTCAGCGCTTTCTTACAAGAAGGAATTCAAGGACGTTATAAAGGCTTTGGTGTCTAGGTCAAGTCCAGGCGCCGTTATTAAAAAGTATCGAGATTCCCGGCAGTTCATTCGTGAACATTTTCACATCGTCGATCCTAGTGGAGCTGAACGCTTTGATTTGCTTTCCATTGGCAGCGATACCGTTTGGGATGTAACGTCGCCATATTTCTTGGAGTCCCAGGATGTCTTCTGGGGATTGCCATGGGATGATTCTAAGATCGTCACCTATGCAGCCTCAATCGCGAATTCGCCCTATGAAACGTTGGATTCGCTGAAGTATCCATGTGAGTCCATAAAGAAGTACGCGAACATCAGCGTTAGGGATGACTATTCCTTCGAGTACATCACTTCTCGGACGGATCGGGTGCCGTGCAAGGTGTGCGACCCCACGCTGTTGAAGGATCGAATTTTTTATCAGGGATTCTGTAGGTCAATGGAAGAAGCGGGCACCTATCTTCTACTGTATCTGTTCGATACGCCTTCAGCTGCGGTGGTCGACGAGATCAAACAGTATGCAGCCGATAACAGCTTGAAAATAGTGTCACTTGGTCGCCGTATGCCGTTCGCTGATATGCATTATGAATCGACCGTCGTTTCTTTTCTTTCCTGCTTTAATGGCGCATCAGCTGTTGTCACCAACACCTTCCACGGTACGGTGTTCTCGTTGATTTTCCATAAGCGGTTTGTTGTTCTTGACTATCAAAAGAAAAAGATTGAGAACTTGCTGCATGACCTTGCGTTGGATCAGCGAATTGTCGGTGCGGGAATCGAAGCCGTTCTCAATGAGGATATTGATTACACCTCGGTTGAAAGTAAATTCAGCGAGTTGAGAGCCAGCTCTATTGGCTATCTCGAGAAATGTGTTCAGGATTAGCTCTATGGCAGTAGGCACAAAAAAGAACTTTATCTATAACTCAGCGTATTCGATTCTGAATATGGGATTGCCGCTTGTGACGGCGCCATACCTTGCTCGAATCATCGGCGCTGAGGGTACTGGAATCTACGCGTATTCGTTTTCCATCGCGCAATTCGTGATTCTTATTGCCAAGCTCGGGCTTACCAATTATGGAACGCGGGAAATCGCCAAAGTACGTGGCAATCAGGATGCGTTGAATCAGCTGTTCTCGCGTCTTTTTGGACTTCAGTGCTGCTCGACGGTTTTGGTTTCGATTTGCTATGCCATTTACGCATTCTGCTTTTCCTCTGAACATTTCATCATGGCCTTGGTGTTTCTGATTTGGGTGGTCGGCACCTTTTCAGATATCGATTGGTTTTGGTTTGGCCTCGAGGACTTTCGGCGTGTTTCCATCAGGAATATTACGGTCAAGCTGCTGAGCGTCGCCGGGATTTTCCTTTTCGTGAAAACGAAGAGCGACACGCCGCTGTACGCATTGATCATGGTGAGCGGATATGTGTGCGGCTATCTTACGAACTGGATAGGACTGAGGAAGCGTGTACGAATCCTTCCTCAGTATCTGTTGGACTTCAAAGAGCACCTCTTTCCCTGCTCGTTGCTGCTAATCCCAACGCTTGCTTTGAATGTATATCGGTCGTTGAACAGAGTGATGCTGGGTGCGATTAGCACCATGGTTCAGACGGGTATTTTTGATAATGGAGAGAAAATCGTCTACTGCCTGTCAGGCCTGATTGCTTCTTTCGGTTCAGTCATGATGCCGAAGATGTCGAAATTGGTGGCTGAGGGGGACTCGGCGAAAATCGAGCACTATATCTCCCTCTCCCTAAGGCTCATGGCAATAATGACCTCGATAATGGCGTTTTGCTTGTTCGCAGTTGCAGACAGTTTGATTGACCTCTTGTTTGGTGCTGAGTTCAGCCAAAGCGCCAACATCTTGCGTCTGTCCGGTTTTGCTCTAATTGCCATGGGGTTAGGCAATGTCATCAGAATGCAGTACATCATTCCGAGCAAAATTGATGACATCTATGTGAAGTCCACTCTTATCAGCAGTATTTTGAACGTGCTTATCAATGTATTGCTGATTCCTCGTTTGGCTGCGTTGGGTGCGGCTGTAGCGTCCCTAGTGGCTGAAAGCTTCGTTCCGCTTTATCAATATTTCCGTTTGAGGTCACGATTCGATTACTCAAAGGCAGTGCTTGCCAGCGTGCCGTACTACCTGATTGGACTTGCAAGTGCACTTCCGGCATTACTAGTCCAACGGGTATTTGGTATCTCTGTTTTGACGTTGATCCTTCAGCTTTTTGTCGGTTCGATTCTGTTCATTCCTTTGACGGTGCTTTGGGCGCATGTATTTGACAAAACGCTATTCGAATTTGGCCTTTCAATCGTAAGGAGAAAAAAGAATGTCCGTTAAGGAGCAGCTGCAATCAATTGATGCCCTGCGTAGGGTTGTTAAGTCACATAAGGTTCGCAGAGAGATGCGTACCGATGCGAATCGATTCGTCGCCAACTACGCGGAGTCGATGTCGGATCACGCGTGTGTTGATTATCACGTGCTTCTGATCGTTCACAGCTTAGAAAAGGGCATGTGCTCTCAGAGCCTTCGTCCCTTCGGCAAGAAGAAGGTGCGAGAGCTGATTGATTATTTGAAGACGTATTCCGAGAACCAGAAGGTATCGACGGCGTATGAGATGGGCGTCAGCATTCTTTTGGTTTGGAAAGACCTGTTTGATAAGCATGGCTGGCAGCAGGAAGACGGCTATAAAGCCGTGAACGAGTTCCTGAAGACGATTCCGGCCTCTTTCGAACCGGTCCCTGTCGGCGCTCATGAATACACGCTTCAAGATGCGACGGCGCATTGCATTGATGATTTCACGACCGTTATCAAAGATCGTCATTCTGTTCGTGAATTTAAGCGCGTGCCCTTGAAGCGCGACGATGTTCTCGATTGCGTGGAATCGGCTCGGTATGCGCCTACTGCCTGTAACAGGCAGATGATTAAGATTCTCGAGGTTACCGATAAGGCAAAGGCGTCCAAGCTCAAAGATGCGATCATGGGTCTTGGTGGGTTTGACAAGGACGCCGTTACGCTCTTTGTCGTGACGTTCGATCTCAACGCGTTCACCTTTTACGGAGAGCGCAATCAGGGCTATTTAAATGCTGGTCTTGTTGCCATGAGGTTCGCCGATGCTCTTCACTTCAAGGGAATCGGATCGTGTTTCCTGCAGTGGGGGAATACCGGTGCCGAGGAGGCGGCTATTTCCAAGCTGCTGAACCTTAAGGACAGCGAGCGCATCGCGGTTGTCTTGGGTGCCGGTTACTACCCGGATTGCACGATGGTTCCGTATAGCCACCGCAAGGAAATCAGTGAGATTTTCATAGAGGTATAAGATCTTCGCATCTTGTAAGCAATTAGGGTTATGGACTCATCGACGGGGGAATGACGGTGAACGACGTATCTATCGAAAACGAATTTGATCGCTGGCTGGAAGTGATGGACGGTAATGAGGATCGGGAGGCTCTGAATGCCCTCGCGTCTAATCCTCAGCTTCTAAAGGACGCGTTCGCTCGCGACCTCCATTTCGGTACGGGTGGCTTGCGCGCTAAGATTGGTATGGGCCCTAACCGGTTGAATGTGTGGACGGTGGGTAAGGCTACTCAGGGTCTCGCCAATTGGCTCAACTCGCAGGTTGATGAACCGCTGGTTGTTATTGCACGGGATTCGCGCCACGGCGGCCCGGAATTCGTTCGACGTGCCGCTGAGGTGCTCGCTGCAAACGGAATTCGCTCCGTGGTATTCGGGCATCCCTCTCCCACGCCAGTTCTGTCGTTCGCTGTCCGAGACCTCGGCTGCTCGGCGGGCATTGTCGTTACCGCCTCGCATAATCCGGCTGAGTACAACGGATTCAAGGTCTACGGACCCGATGGCTGCCAGGCGACAACAGAGATGTGCCGGCAAATTCAGGCTGCCATCGATTCGGTTGATATTTTTGACGATGTTTGCGCGGAGCCTTTCGATGCGGCAATTGAATCTGGTTTGACTGCGTGGGCCAGTGGAGATGTCTTAGACCGTTATGTCAGCTCTACGCTCTCGTGCTCGCAGGGCATTGATTGCAGTGACCTATCAGTCGCGTATACTCCGCTCAACGGTGCCGGCCTTGTGTGTGCGCGGCGCGTGCTTGGCAATATGGGTATGGGAGCATTTCATGTCGTTGCGGAACAGGCCGAGCCGAACGGTGACTTCCCAACGTGTCCTAAGCCTAACCCCGAGGTTCCGCAGACCATGGAGGCTGTTATTGATCTCGCGAGCCGAGAGAGATGCGACCTTGCCTTGGCGACGGATCCCGATGCTGACCGAGTGGGAGTTGTTGTTCGCCATGGCGGTGAATATATAACGCTATCGGGTAATCAGGTTGGCGTGTTATTGCTGGACTGGCTTGCTCGACGGGCTGCTTTGAGGGAGGGGCTTGACCGAAAAGTTGCTGTCACCACGATTGTTTCAACGCCCATGGCAGATGATGTGGCAAATGGGTATGGCTTAGAGCTCAGACGCACGTTGACGGGTTTTAAGTTTACTGGTGAGCAGATCAGGCTCCTTGAGCAGGATGGTCGACGGGGCGATTTCCTGTTCGGCCTTGAAGAGAGCCTTGGGTATCTGTCTGGAACGCACGTGCGCGATAAAGACGGCATCGAAGCGTGTATGCTTGTGTGCGAGATGGCCGCGGACCTGAAGGCCGATGGGCTTGATCTGGTCGATGCCATGGCGCGCTTGTATGACCGCTACGGCTGGTGGTCTGGCAAGCAGTTAACGAGAGCTTTCGAGGGTGTCGACGGTGCCGAGCGAATGGCTGCGCTTATGGACAGATTTCGCGCGGGGGCTCCTACCGAGATCGCCAACTTGACAGTTGACCATGTGATTGACTACAAAGCGGGTGCGCCTATGCCAATAGTGAATTCGCTACCTGACGAGCCCGTTCAAACACTGCCGCCGAGCAACGTGCTTGAGTGGAGACTCTCGAACGGGTCTCGTGTACTTGTTCGTCCGAGTGGTACTGAGCCTAAGCTCAAGGTGTATCTCTTTGCGAAGGGCTTGACGAAAGAATCCGCTGATAACCTATTGGATGCTTTGTGGAGCTCTATGAATGCATTGCTTGATTGCTGAGATGGGGGCGCGGACAAATAGTTGGACCGAATCGGTCCGGTTAGGAGTTCGCAGATGACGAGCTACACGGAAGAGGAAAAGCACAAGACCGTCGAGACAGTCGAGGAATGCGGAGGGTCCGTCATGCACGCGACCTGCAAGTCGGGGTACCCCTCTCGGTAGACTCTCTACCAATGGCTTAACGAGCGGGACGCATCGCACGAGAGGAAGGCGGGCGGACCTTGGAGCCACTGCAGCCCGGCGCTGAGGGTCCGGGCGGTCGCGTTGGTGCGGTCGGGCATGACGGGCGGGGACTTCGCCGAGATGCTCGGCGTATCCAGCGCGGCGGTTGCCTGCAATCGAGTCGGAGCCGCAGAGAACCCGAGCCGGGCGGCGGCTGACAGGAGCCGCCTGAGCTTGCTTTGCGTATTTGTTTATTTGAGTAATGTACGATATCGGAAACAGTATTGTCGATATTGCTTATGGGCACTGAGACCAACGCGGGCATCGGTGCCCTTTCGTTACTCAAATTCATTTCGGTCATATCGGCCGTGGCCCTATTCCAGATTATCGAATGGTTCGGTGTGCTCCTGTTCATTATTGTGCATCTAAACGATGGGTAATTCGGGTCAATCAGTGGGGCTATATAAATCAGCGCATACGCATGCCTGATTAAATGCTTTGCCGCTCTCTTCTCCTCTCGAGCGGACTGATTGGGCATGCCCCAACTCGTGCTTCGACAGTTGGATTTATAGGCTACCGTTTGACGAAAAGTATTAGGCCAACGACATCTACAAAAGTGTCAGGGAGTACCATTACCTCAGGCGTTCACTGCCTGGTGCATGACGTTGTCATCCGTTCGTTGACCTTGTAAGTTGGTCAACTGTTTATTGGGGGCTGTCATGCTGTTGACCAATATTGCTTTTCCCTGCTTTAAAGATATTAGTTCTTCCCTTTTGCATTGATTTTGGTCATGTAAGGGGCATCGTTAAAGGCGTTATCTGCTGCTGTGCTAATGCGCCCGCACGTTGTTGTCCTGTAGGAGCCGGGCAATTGGGTTCTGTATTTGCTCGTGCGCGCAGTTTTGGTGCGAACTGTACGTTCTTCTCTAATAAGGATGTCGTATATGAGTGATTCCATAGAAGACAGCAATCAAGAAGAGCTGGAATGGCTTCTATTTGAGCTTGATGAAGCCCGCGAGGACCAGAGAGTGTCTTTGGATCATATCGTTCAGGTCCTTGTTGCTTGTATTGCTGCGCTCGCCATTTTGTATTCTGTTGCGGCCGGATTTGGCGCTTCTGAAAATTCGATTCCCTGGAAGAATGAGGGAATCGCTACGATTGCAGCCTGTGTGATTCTTGTAGCGGGTTTTTACGGCTCCAGCATCGGTCAGGAACGTATGTTTCGCTATCACTATATGGAAATGATCGAAAAGAGGATTTCCGAGATAGTGCCAACGGGCGATGAGAATATTGCACTGGGCTGGAACCAGTTTTCTTCTCGTTTAATTACTGCCAATATTCATCACCTAACAAATAGGGGTGCGCGTAGACACTATGTGCATTTCGCACTTGCGCTCGTATCGCTTGTTATCGGATGCGTTTTGCTTTCTTTGCTATTGCTGCTTACCGTGCATAATAAATGGGTCAGGCTTCTACTGCCGTTGGTTGTTATGTCCGCTCTTATATATCTTTTGTACTGCTATTTCATAGCTACTGACTATAGTCGGGTGACGTTCAAAGAGATATTAAACCTTAATGTAAAAGGTGTCCCTAAGGGATATCGAGCGAAAAGTGGTGGGGTGTCTGAAGAGAATAGGCCGGGTCACTACTTCTCGCAATTTAGAGGTAAATTCCTTCGTCTGTTGTACACTCGTCCTCGCGATTCAATGAAAAGCTTCTTTTATTTAGGCGGGGCTTTGTTGGGTACTTCCCTGGGAGGAGGCTATTCTCTTGGAGAGTGGTTCTTCCGGTTCTTCTTGCTTGTGTTTGTCGTTGACATCTGTGGCTACCAAGCGCGTTATCTCATCAATGATATTAGGGGCATTGCGGAAGACAGGACAAACCCGCAGAGCGAAGGCAGGAATAGACTGCCTTTGCTTGGTGGCGGTAATGAGCGGCATACAATAATTGTTGCCATGCTTGTTGTAGTTGCTAAAGCGATTGCTGCATTCTTGGTTTGCGCGACTATATGGGCAGATGGGCACACGTTGAGTGGCGATGTAGTTTCTGGCGATCATTACCTTGCCTCCGTTTTGGGTGTTGCATACGTCTTGGTCTTTATCATTGCTTACTTCTATGAGAGGGCCAGGGCTAAAGGTGAGCGACTCTGGGACGAGTATGTTCGGCGTCATGATTACTCGCTGGCCTCGAGCGGGATGAATACATTTAAGTCTGTGAAATACTTTGGATACATTGATCCTAAAGAGGAATCGCGCACGCATGACGTCTTTAAGATATGTTTTGGTACTCTTGGGATTGTTCTTTATGGCTATCCGTTACGTTTTTGCGCTGGTCTTCTTGCATTTGATCCATATTTAACCGGGCTCGTGTCTGGTGGAATTCCTGAGTTTCCTTGTAGGGTGGCCGCGCTGTTTTTCTTGATCATTGCCTGCTCCTTGTATGGTTGTGCCTTTGTTTATATTACCTGGAGCTATGAGGCGTCTGCGGCCAAGAGGGCTTCTGCTATGAGCTGCCTGCAAGCAAAGAAAGATGTTAAAGGGGCTATTTGGCCACCTATCAAGCAACCTCATGAAGTTGAATTCAAAAAGCCCCATATTGCGTATTTCGGCTATCGACTGGGGTCGCGAGCGTGTTGCCTTTATCCATTGCGGAAGCGATGGAGCTCGATGGAACCTTGGAACTGGGCGGCTTCGATGGCGATTCTTCTTTTGCATTGTTTCTCTTTCTGGCTTCTTCCTTGCTACTATTCCTTATTCTCTTTTGGATTAAGTCTTGTACTTTTTTCTTTGGCAGATTGTGCACCCAGCAAGGGTGTTCTCAACATGGTTTTCACCTTTTCAATTGTGTTGATTATTGTTGAGAGCACTGTAATGGCAGCCTCGCTTGTGAGTTCAGACTATTACCAATTTGTTATTGGTCTCCTTATGCACAACTATTTGCCCTATGGGTTTATTGAGACTGCCCAAGATGGACTATTGGTCGTTGGAGATTGGTTTGCCCAACTGGGCTTAAGGTCCTTGATCTGGATATCCCAGTCCCCTTATAACGCTCTTGCAATGAGTGTTGTAGTGGTCATTGCCCAAACGTTCCTCGCGATTTATGCGCTGTTTAGGAACATGAATTACTACGACATGAACGCACCGTTCCTTGAGAACTTCTTTAACACCGTTAAGGGTGCGGCGCTAAAGCTGTCCACGGCGATTCTGGGTGAGCATGCGATGCAGGTGCTGTGTAAGAAGAAGGGGGAGTGAGGGTGAGACGCGATCCTCCGCGAGTAGCAGCCAGGAATAGGTGACCCGTTACTTCTGTTGGTTGCATTTCGAAGCGTAAACTTGATTCGGGGTAATGAAGTCGGTGGCGAGAATTTGCTCGCTTGAGCACTACTGGATATCGTGAATCAGCGCCGCCGTCGTTGCGTCTGGGCACCGGGGCCGACATGGGCTCCGTTGAAGCTTTTATTGCAGGAGGTCCATTCTTTATAAAAGCATCTATGCTCGCACGCTGAGAGCGGCGGTAATACTGCTGCTATTCCTATAGTAAGGACCATGTCGTAAAGCAGGGAGAGGCTTACGATGGCGAGGATTACCGGTATTAGAAGCAATCACGTCAAGGGAATCGATCATATTGACGTGCCATGCGATTTTTATCCGAACAAGCCCAACTTTCTTGCACGCCCAACGGGTCGGGTAAGACCCCTTTTTAGTACGAACAGAATTTCTTAGATTTATACGTGTGATCACCTTGCCATAAGGGGCTTGTTATTTCGTGGATATAATTCGTAAAGTAAAATAACTTTGCAAGTGGTTTAGTGGTCGATGACGTTTGGGGCATTATGAAACCCACGTTTCAAGACATGCGTTCTGCTTTACAAGCACAGCGCATGAAAGTTAGTTTTGATACTTACGATCTTACATGCGATGAGCTAACAAGAAGGATTTTGAAAAAGAGAATCGATATTGCTCCTGAGTACCAGAGGCAGTTTCGGTGGGACGATGAGAGACAGTCTGGCCTTATAGAGTCGGTTCTGCTGGGAATTCCGGTTCCAAATTTATTTATGGCAACCTCTTCTACTCCAGATGAGGCTGTTGTTTGGGAAGTTGTGGACGGACTTCAGCGTAGTCTCTCGATTGTCAATTTTATTCTTGAAGGGGAGCAGCGCGAGGAGTTGGGCTTGAAGGCCCCTCTATGTCTTAAGGGATTAAGCAAGCTTCCCGAGCTTAATGGATGCCGCTTTTCGGATTTGCCAGAAGACATGCGCTCGATTTTTCTCGATCGCCCAATAAAGGTAACGGTTCTGAATGACAAAAGCGATCGTCAGGTTCGTTTCGACCTCTTTGAGCGCTTGAATACGGGAGGCATATCATTGACATCTCAAGAGGTTCGATCCTGTATCTATCGCGGGGTTTTTCTCGATTTAATTAATGAGCTGTCATCCAATGCTGATTTTCGAACCGTTGTTGTTGTTCCCAAAAACCGCCAGTCAGATGGTAGTCTTCAGGAATATGTCCTCAGATTTTTTGCTTATTTAAACGGTGTAGAGGGTTTTAAACACTCAGTTAAAGAGTTCCTTAACTCCTTTATCGAGAAAGGCAATCAATACGATGAGGAGCTGCTTGATGAATATAGAGATGAATTCAGTCGGGTTATGAATTATCTTGCTCGGTGTTTTCCGAATGGGTTGAAGCGGGGCGGAAAGGGATCAACTCCCGCTAACGTGTTTGAGGGAGTCTCCGTTGGGGCTGCACAGGCTCTCAGAGTATGTCCCCAGCTTGAGGTGTGCAGTAAAAACAACTGGATCGATTCTAAGGCTTTTCGTGGGTATACGACGTCTGCAACTAATTCGCTTCCTAAGGTAAAGGGGCGGATTGCTTATGCAAAAGAGGCTTTTTTGAATCATGGATACATTGAGCCTTAAACCTCAGATCGATCTATTTGAACAGTCCATGTCGGAACTTGAGCTGCTTTTGAGGTCCGCTAATATTTTCGAACAGATCGGCGATAGAGAGTCGAATTCTTCTCCTGATGATATTCTGGTAAAGACGGCTAAAGGTATTTCCTTTGTATTTCTTTTTTCGGCCTATGAGCAGTTACTCAAAGGGACTGTTCGAGCTGTTCTTGAGACGGCCAATTCTTATAGGGGAAAATTGAAAAACATGCAGGATGGGTTTATAGCAGCAGCCTTAAATTCATCCTTTCGGTCATATGCTGATGCGGCTAACGTAAAAACCAAAATTGGTAACGTCAGGGACGTTCGGTCTTTACTCGACTCTTATGTTCGCGACTTGAAGTTCACGGATTATTTTCCAGATGACGGGAGCTATATGAAGTCATCTCAAGTTAGGACTATCTGCTATTTATTTGATTTGGGGGACCCTGCGCCAATTTTGGGAAGAACCTGGAACCATATCGATGACTTCCAAAGAAAAAGAAATAAAATCGCTCATGGCTCGGTCTTGCCTTCGACAATTGGAGAAAACTACTCTGCTTTAGATATTGAGACGTTTTACATGGAATGGAGGGGCGGCTGGGTCTCCTTTGCCGAGCATATTGAGAAGGAGAGTTTAAATCCTAGATTCTGGACCAGGCGGTAGCCGGTGCCGTATAGATAAGCGGGTTTAGCGGAGTCTGCGGCGGGTGTTTCGGGCTTAGACATAGGAAACGGGGTATGCATAAACAATGCCAGATATCCACCTTGACTCCAGAGATCTGTTTAGCTGGCGGCTTATCATCGACGAGGGCCTATTCATCGGTCGTATGGTGAGACATGCAGAACAATTTCCCAATGAGGCAATCGCTCTTGATATCACGGCGCTTCCGTTCGTAGCGGTTGCTGTACACGATGCGATTCCTTTCATTAATAAGAAACTCGGGCTTCATATACCTCTAGAAGATTTACGCGTAACTCGCATTCGGCATATGACAAAGTCTCTCAGCTCGAACAAATTGGACTTCTATGATTATCTTTCAGAAGCCCGAGCCGTGATAGATCAACTCAATAAACAATTCTATGGAGGCCCCTTTCCAACGCTTCTCAATAGGTTTCGAAACAATATCGGAATCACCTACTACGGTGAGGTTCCCTGTTATACAACCTTTTCTACCGTCCATCTCTTTACCAAGGACTCCCCGGAGCTTCTCTGTTCAAAGGCCACTGACCTTTCGTATGAAATCGGATATCATTCAGGGCTGTCCGGTGGTTATTTATATCGTTTTGCTCAATCGTTTTATGCAGACCGATCTGTTTTTGATGTTTCACCCTTTGAAACTCGTTCAAATGATTGCCGATTCGAAGATATGGTCAAGACGGCAAATTGCATTGGATGCAAGGACGACGCGATATTCTTTTTCCTCTCCGAACTCCTAATGCTGCTTGTATCGGTTGATGTTTTGTTCAAAGCAGGCTTCTTTACTGACGCGGTTTTTATCAAGTATTCCTGTTTGAGCTTGGACCATGTTGCAAGGGCTCTTCAGATATTTACTACCTTTACAAGGACCCATGAGGAGCTTGGTCTTTGTACGGACGGGTTTCTGTCTGAAGTCGAGGGGCTTATTCCGAGAGAAGATAAGAAATGGATCAAGCGCGCGCATCCGCTGCGAAACGCATTCATGCACTACGACTTTTCGGAGAAGATTGTTCTCGATCCTTCCGGTTGCTCATCCTCGTGGACAATACTCGACATTGCCTGCAATAACCAGTTGGGATTGGATTCGCAAGAGTTTAAATCGGAACTAACGGCTGTTCGTTGCAGACTAGAAAGATCGATTTGCGAGTTAATCGCCTTTCCTAGATTTGATTCGTTAAAGGAACCTTGGGGTATGTAAGGCGCGGATGCCATTGCTGCCGGCGTTGTCTGTGTTCCTGTTTTCCTGTCGACGCCGCGTGCGCCGTTTCGCAATAAATAGCGGTGCACAAGCGGACTAATAATCCTTTTAGTGGTAGCAGCTATCTTGCCTTGAGCAATTCCGCTTACGTGATGACGTTAAAGAGGGGCTTGAAGTATGTATGATCTCGATAACCGAATCGCGCCGAAAATTTTGGTGTAAGGGTGATTCTCTAGCGCCCGTTTATCGAAAAACGGCCTTCGTCCTGGAATCTGAAATCGTCACAACAACAGGTTCTAGGAAAGGACGAAGACCGCTATGGAAATCTTTTCAGACCCGACGCCGGACATGCTCGCCATACCCCGCTTCGACGACGGCGCCATCGGTATGCGCGGGAACGGCTGCTCAGGCTCGCCACCTGCTCGAGAATGCCCTTGCGACTGAGTGGTTCTAGTTCAGTTTGAAGAGTTTCTCTAGCTCACTTTGAATGCGATTTCGAACAGTGTTATGTACAAATGCGGGCTCCCTTAATAGTCTTGTGCTGCCACAAGTATGTTCACAATAATAGTTTCCAGGTCTTCCTAAAAGTCTTTCGTTGCGTAGGCAGTTCTCCGCTCGTGTTTCAAAATCGCTATCGAAATGCCCTCCTTGAGAATTATCTTCCGTAATTATTACTTTGACTTCTTTTTCATTTTCGATAGGAGATGGCGAGATTCGAATATGCCTGTCTTTAGGGTAATCATCCTTTCTGGCGGGCGTGATACTAACTTTCAGGTTAAAAGGTCCATCGGCATAGGCGGGTAAATATTTTCCGATATCCTCCATAAAAGTTTTGATGAATTGTCTGTAAGATTTTTCGCATTCGGCAAGGATGAATTTGCACCACGATTCACAGAGTTGATCTGTATATAAATCACAAACCCAATGGTGGCCTTTGCCATAATTGTCTGGGAGGGGAGGAAGGTATTGTAAAGGATCTCCTTGATCTAATTCGAGAATCTGGACTAGATTGGGTACTACCGAAATCGGTATATCTACGTTAGCAACATTGATGAAGTAAATAGGCTTCCCGTTGAGTGCCTGGCCAATTTCCTTAGCCGTACTGTTGCGTAGGCTGGGATTTCGAGGCAACCCTCCGCTTTCCCCGATATTGATCCGACTTTTTCTAAGTGCTTCTTCTACGAACCCGACTTTCATAGGCAATGGTTCGTAAAGCACGGTCGCTGCTGAGTTAAAAAAGTCTTTTAGATCATCGTTTATCATCGAGATGGCTAGCTCTCTAGCGCATTCTATTCCTTCGTAGAGTCTTCCTATTCGATAGACATGGGTTTCCGGTTGATTCGATGTTCTTATCGAAAAAATGGGAACGGTAATTCCTTCGGCGGTTGTCATTATCGGTCCCTGTGCATCATCGGTGATTCTTAGGCTTATATCTTCATCTCCGGGATGCTTTTCTTTTAACGATATTTGGGCAACTGTGCTTTCAGCGCTATAGCTCATTTCCATGCGTATTGGTGCGTCTGGTGAAGATAGAGTATGTCGGAACGGCATATAGGGTTTCATTTTTCTCAGGTAGCGGTCAGTAATGTTTGTATAGGTTTTAAGCGCTTGCTCTGCAATTTTTGTCAGTTCATCCCTGCTTAACCGAGCCTCCAGCTCACTCGAGAGATTCATACGGCCTCTTAAGCATTTCATGAATAAAGGAAGGTTGCTGTTTTCGAGATGATCAAGAATTGCCGTTTGTTTTGAAGCGTCTGTTGTACAGCCGCACAGTATTACAAAGAAGTTCTCCAGTAGCGGGTTTTCAAGGTGTTGTTTGCAGTAGCTTGAAATTGTTGTAATCGACTGATTTGATAGGAATTCCGCCGCCAAGTATTCCTGGAGAACAGAATGTGAAAAATCTACCACGCCATTGGTGATATTCAGGAGGCCAGAATCCTTTCCTGCTTGCTCTATACGCTCGGCTTCGGATGGCGTTTGCTTGGTCAGAAGGAAAGCCCTCAATGGCCTGGGGCTTTCTTCTGCCATACACTCCAACGCGTAGGATCCAAGTTGATATTTAAGATAATCGGAGTCAAGCTCATCCCTAGAAGTAATCTTGGCTTCGATCATCGAGTCAATACATGACTCAAAAACGACTGCAAGATTCCGAGGAGCTGAATAAGCTCCTTTCTTTAGTAAATAGTCTGCTAAACAAGAAAGACGCAGGGGATTATGCATCAGCTCTCGTCCAGTTTTGCTTAGAGTTGCTAGTATGCTTCTTGGAGAGTCTATTCCTCTTTGTTTAAGATAATGGATCACGTCTTCGTCGTCGAATTCTTGCAAACGCATGGCCTGAACACCGATACGCCTGCAGTCTCTTTCGAAACGCGAAGAGCAAATGAGAGGGGCATTTGCACCATCGGCGTATTGTGCCAACTCGTCAAAGAAAAGGTCCCTGTCGCGTCGAGCTTCATCTAGGCCGTCTACAATGAGCCAAAAGAGTGAAATGTTGTCCCTTATGAGCGACGTCGCTGCCTCGGATGCATCGCCGAGGATCTCCTTTGCTATGCCCTCAATTAGATTTGAATAACGGCGCGACCAACCTCGCGCTTCAAGAAACACCGGGGCTTTGTTTTGTTTGCCGCTGAGCCAATCTTTTGCAAGTTCTGCTGCGAAATGCTTTAGCAATTCGCTTTTGCCCGCGCCGGGATCTGCGTAGATGAGTGCGGGTTTCTTGTTATTTAGTATGGCTGACTGCTGAACGGACGCCAATGAGCTGGCAATGATTAAACGCCTTGAAACGCTTGTCCTATTAGCTCGTTTTGCTAATTTGGTGCAGTAGCTTGATAGAGTCGCGAAATAGGTCTTCTTGACTCAGTTGGTTGGCCCCTAGAGTCCCGGAGATGGTATCGAGCTTCCTGCTAATGGCTTCGGTTTCCTCTGCGGCTTTCCTTGCCGCAAGCGACTCTTCTCCTGTGGTCATAATCAAATTTACGGAGCTCCAGAAATCTGCGACAAAATCGTAGGCAGATTTATCGAACCCGTCGCCGAGGAAAGTTCGTATTGCTTCATCCTTGTCTTTATCGAGGAGAGCGCGATGGGCCAATAGATCTTCGACAAGATGAGCATCTTTGAATTTCTGGGACAAATTAATGCATGTAGGAATCATTGCTGCTCGCGTTGCGGTTTCTTCGATAAGCTTTCCTAGTGCCCGCCTTTTATTTATGCTTTGAATTTGTAATTTACCCCAGTCAATAATTCGAGCAACCGTCTCTGAACCGACAAGGTCAACTGGATCCATGTTTACCGCCTTAAAATGCGCCAACTATGGTTTTAATTATACGGTTAATATTTAAGTAGTCTGTTTGGTGGTGTTTGAGCAGCGTTTGAGCGGTGTTTGGCGGTCCTATGCCATGCTTCTTGGAGCGCTGCGGAAACACCTTAAAAATGATTGCGTCGCGATGGATCCGTCTGAGCGCTTCGACTATATCGTTAGTATCTTTTCCGAGGGCTCCCTGCGGCGTTTTTCTGATTACCTCGATGCAGATATCTCGATGATGACCGTTCACCCCGCTAAGGAGCTCGAGTTGGACACCGTTTTCATTCCGGGTGTTACGCGCTTCGATTGGCCTGGAGCGATTTGCTCTCGGTGCGAAAGGGCTGGTATGTGCTCGCGTTCTGCGTATGGATGCCGGATCGTTGAAGCGATGAATATGCCAGACGGGCTTATCGAGGAAATGGGCCTGCTGTATGTCGGCGTTACTCGCGCCCGCAAAGCGGTATGCGTCTCCGCTTCTATGCAGCGCAGGACAAATTACGGGAACTATCAGGTTGCCTGCCCCTCTTGCCTAGCGTCTCTTCCGGGCATTGAGCCTGTGAGCTGGACGGTCATGGAGGGGGTGGGGTGATTGCCGGCGGGATGGAGTGTGTCCGCTATTGGCGCGAGGTCTGGACTCGGCTCTCGCTGTGGTCTCATGGAGTGTGCCCAAGCTGTTCTTTGGTTAGAACGGCTTGGGCGCTAGCGTCTTGGTGGGTGCGGTGTTTGTTATATTAGCCACTGTTGAATATTGGGAAACAGCACCGTGGCATTGCTGACCATTTGGCACCATAGGTTTAGTAAACTGCTATAGAAGCAGTTTGAAGTGGGGTTCTCATGATCCGAGTTCGAAAGTTGAAGTTATCGAATCATGCGGTTTTAGGTAATCTAGAGTTGGACTTTACCGACTTGTCAAATAAAGCCGTCGATACTGTCATCATCGCTGGAAATAATGGCATTGGAAAAAGCAGTCTAATGGAGCTGCTCTATAAAATCATGTCGCATGAGTATCGAGATATGCCCTGTTATATAGACATGATTGAAGTTGAAATAGACGAAGAAATTAGAACGTTTAGATTTTCTCTTAAAACCATTAACGGGAGTAATTATCTTTATGCAAAGGATGATTCGGGACTTGAGACAATGGTTCTCTCGGATAAGTTTGCCGAGTTATTCCCCACGTCTGCAATCTTTTCAGATGTTGATATTAATTTTCAATCCAAACAGATTACGTATGTAACGAGTGGAAATATTGATGAGTCAGTTGAGAGTAGGCGGTCGTCAAGCGATCTGCCTACCGAGATCAATCAGCTAATCATTGATATTCAGGCGCTTGATGATGCCGATGTCGCTAGAGCTGCCAGGAACAATTTGAAAACTGGGCTCTCAGAACTTCAGGTTCCTCAAAGGATGCCTAGGTTTACCAAAGCTTTTGACCTGATGTTTGACGACCTGAAATACGACCGTGTTGATAATCGCGACGGTCATAAAGAAATTCTCTTTAAAAAGAATGGCCATGACGTGCGAGTCGATCAACTGAGCTCTGGTGAAAAGCAGATTGTCTATCGTGGGTGCTTTATGCTAAAGGACTCGCAAGCGCTCAGAGGTTCTTTTGTATTTATTGACGAGCCCGAAATCAGCCTTCACCCTTCTTGGCAGGAGAAGATTCTTCACTTTTATAAATCGTTGTTTCAGGACGAAGACGGGAACCAAACTTCTCAAATCTTTTGCGTAACCCACTCGCCCTTTATTATTCATGATGAAAAAAGATACAACGATAAAGTAATCGTATTGGCCAGGAATGAATCTGGCGATGTAGTCGCACAGGCTAATCCCGAGTTTTACGGTCCTGGTACGGTTCAAGCGGTAAAGGATGCTTTCTCGGTTTCGTGGTTTGTGAGCGAAACCCCCACTGTTTATCTAGAGGGGCCTACCGATGAGCAGTATTTCAATAAAGCACTTTCTTTTGCCCACACTAACAATCACTTGCGATTTAAATGGATAGGAAAGAAGAGCTCTGATGGATCGTGCGAATTCACGGGCGCACCATCGCTTAATAAAGCAGCCGATTATTTGGATGCAAATCCTCCATCGGTCTTCACTGCTTTCCTGTTCGATTGCGATCAAAAGATTAATGAGCGTTTAAGCAACAATGTGTTGATTACGAAAATAGAAACTTACAAATCCAGAAAGCACTTTAAGAAGGGAATCGAAAATGCCCTAGTGCTGGATGACGATTTCGATACGTCGGCTTTTTATCAGGAAAAGCAAACCTTTGGAGATTATGGCGATAAAAAGGTGATCTCCGAATTTCAAAAGCAGGCTTTTTGTGATCACATCTGTTCTCTGCCCGAGGATGAACTCAGGCAGATTTTGACGCATCTAATTGAGGCAATCGAGCGTATTGATAAGCAAATCACGATTGTTAAAGAGCAGAAATAACTACAGACATTACGTCGCGCACCGAACCTTAATGTAATTCCTGTAATTCCTGTATGCACCGCATTAGCGATGAATTTAGGGTACTATACCAATAGTGATACAGTCGTCGTGGACTCTAAGTGAGGCGATGACAAAGAAGGGTCGTTGTTCGGAGGCTTCCGGCAACGGCCCTTTGATTTTAGGAGCTTGCTGTGGCAAAGGAATTTAAGACTTTCGCTCAACTTATTGAACTCCTAGAGAGCCGTGGGGTGGCGACTGATGCTTCTACGGCGGATTGCCTGAGGCGTGAGAGTTATTATGCGGTCGTAAACGGCTACAAAGCTCCGTTTCTTGATAAAAACGCTGCGCAGTCCTCGTCAAGTGATGTTTATAGCGAAGGCACTTCATTTAAAAACATTTACGATTAATTCCTGTTTGACAGGGAGCTTAGGCAACTAACGTTTTCATTTCTCGCGAAGGCCGAAGCTGTGCTCAAGAATGCGGTCGTGTATTCGTTTTGCGATCAATATCGCGCTGCGGATGCCTATCTGAATCGGACTAATTATGTCGAGCCTAACGATATGCTTGTGCCCAAGGCGTTTCGAGGTAATAAAAAGAAACAGCATTCGAAGAGGCTTACTGACCTGATCAATATTCTGAATGACAAGGTGACAGATGAACAGCGCATGCGTCTCTTCGTGAAGCATTATTTGAATAAATACGGAGCAGTGCCTTTGTGGGTTCTTCAGAATGATCTAACATTTGGCAATATCTCACATTTCTATCAACTTCAAAAGCGCGGCGTGCAAAATGCTGCCTGCAAGTTGGTCAGCCAAACTTCAAAGAGAAATCAAAGGCTCGAGCCGGTAATGCTGCTTCGCGTCTTTCAAGTTCTGTCTGGCTTTAGGAATATTTGTGCGCATGACGAGCGGCTCTATTGTGCGGTCGTAAGAGGGGCAAGGTTTTCCGATATGTACTCCTTGCTCTGCTGTGTTCTACCCGACGACGAGACGAAAGCAATGCTTGATGAATTAGGTAAGCTTGTTGGATCTTATCGGGGTCTAATTGCGCAAGATGTTTTATACAGCGTGTTTAAAGAGATGAACATCAGGGTGTAGAGAAAGACTGGTTATGACCCAACCATTCGACCCTCTTGCTAAACCTTTTAGGTCTTACTGAACTTTTGCAAAAACAACGGATGGAGCCTTATTTGAGCAACCAGACCATCAATCATCATCTCATAGTGATTGGCAACGGTTTCGATCTTTCCTGTGGCTTGGCGTCTTCGTTTAAAGATTTCTTTGAGCCTCGGATGAGAGTCATCGACTCACTTGTTTCGGAAAAGGGCTCTTGTGATTATGAAGCCATCAAAGCGAGAGGCCTGACTGCTTGGGATCTAATTCTTAGAAGCCGAAAGGACATGGAGGCAAGAGCCTTCAATGTGAATTGGTGCGATGTCGAGACGGCTATTGCTAATGTGTTTGGCATCAACCTGCCCGAGGACGGCATGTACGATGAGGGCGTTATGATATCCGATTATGCCGTCTCGTTCGGTTCTTTGCGGGACTACTTTCATCTAGCAAATGAAGCGAACACCCTCAATGCAAGTGACTACATCGAGAATCGGGTCGACGAAATTGAAAGGCTCAGAGACAGCATTGACGCTGGCGATCAAGGGGTTCTTTCTGAGCTGGGCATTGAAGATCCAGAGAATTCGGATAACTCAGAGGCAGATTTCGAGTTATTCAGAGAGGGCTCTCGCCTTTTGGGACATAGGCCCAATCCTTGGACCGAACGTGTGGGGCATTACCTCGCTTGTGAGTACCCTCAGGTCCTCGCTGATCCCGAGGGGCAGTTATCTTCCATTCTCATGACGGAACTTGAGCGTATGGAACATTGCTTTAATTGTTATCTCAAAGCCGAGGTTGCCCGCAAGGTTGGCTATTCGGATTGTTCGGATAGCTTAATGCGCAAGCTGATTGGGTATACCATGGTGGCCGATGGTATGCCCGATGACGCGGTGACTGTTCTCAACTTCAACTACACGTCTCCATATCGGTGGCTTAAACAGCGGTTTGGGGATGCCGATCTTGTCAATATCCACGGCGCGCTTGATGGTGAAAGCATTTTTGGAATCGACGGTTCCGGCAATTTGGATGATCGGGATATCCTCCCGTTTACCAAGACATATCGTGTGTTGAAATCTGCTCGAGGGGTTCCAAGTGGCTCGATTGCCTACCCTTCGCAAAGGGAAGGGGATGGCCTTAAGACATCTTCGATAGTCTTTTTTGGCCATTCGCTTTCGCGGGCCGATTATTCGTACTTTGAGTCTATTTTTAGCACGGTGAATTTGTATAACGGGCATACCAGCCTGGTCTTCTTATACTCAAACTATGCCAAGGGTGTTCGCGAGTCAGAGGTGGCTAAGGTGCTCGCCCTCCTCGATTACTATGGTGCTTCGCTTGGTATTGCCGGACGTAGCAACAATCTCGCACACAAGCTCATGCTTGAGGGCAGGCTCGTCGTTCTGGAGATTTAGGTCGCTCTGCTTTTGTCGGAAATAGGTCGGCTCTTCAAGCAGCCACTGGGGTATGATTTGCTAAACGAAAAACGAAAGCCTGCTATGGGCCATAGTTTTGCAAGGGGGTTCCTTCCCAACGGAGGGCATCCCCTAGTTTTATTTAGATAGAAGCTGGTGCCGAAAAGCTGCATTGCCAATCGTCGCCTTGTTAGGTTGCTTGGCGTTACGGTAAGATGTTCCCAGCGATACAGTCGCCGCGGACTCTACGTGAGGCGGAAACGTCAAAGGGTCGTTGTTCGGTTTCCGGCAACGGCCCTTTGACGTTTCCGCGACAACTGGATGTTGTCGCGGATGACCTATTTATGCTTGAGCTCTCGATGTAGGGTCGTGTTCTCCGGAAGTGCGGGGAAATCGGAAACCTCCGAGCACAAACTGATTTTTGGCAACAAAACCGTAGGTTGCGAAAGCGTAAAACCGGGGTCTGGTCGATCGACCTTGATTTTCCCCGCACTTCCGGATAGTCCCATAATGTGGCAATGCTCTTGACTGGAACGCCATAATGAGTTGCCAATTGGCAACAAGACGAATATAGTTAGCACTATGCTAACTAAGGGGTGGTTATGAATCGAACCAAGCTCCGACCGACATATTCACTTGACGAAGCGAAGTCTTTGGCTCGCTCGGGAAAGATGATTGTAAATGGGAAGGTGCGCAGACACCTGATGAATCATTTTGGTTATTTGGACATCGATCATTTCCTTGCTGACCTATTTGATTATCTGGAGCCTGACGATTTCAGAAAATCCATCGCGCTCGATATGGATGGGCCTCTGCATGATGTTTACGCAGATGTCTACGTGTGCCGAGGTTTTGAATACGAGGATTGGTACGTTAAGTTTTCAATTGATTCCGAAGGCGATGCACATTTAAACGTTTTGTCTGCGAACATCGATGGATACATTCATTAAAGGAGGAGTCATGCGTTGCATGGAATGCGGCAAAGAAATGCAATTTACCACGGCGCCAATGACTGAAATTTATCGTGGCGAGAAAATTACCGTAAAAGGAATTGAGCATTATGTTTGCGAGTGCGGCAACGATGAAATGACCGCTGCGGAGGCGGCTAAGCTCGCCCATGCGCTTGCCGCGCAATATGCCAAGGCTCATGAGCTTCTATCTCCCTCGGAAATAAAGCATTTGCGCTCAGATCTCGGCTTAACACAGCATGATTTTGAGTCGGTCTTAGGGGTTTCGAAGCCCACGGCCTCTCGTTGGGAGAACGGCGCATCGCAACAATCTATTACTGCCAATACCCTTATGAGGCTCATTCGCGATGTTCCTGAGGTTCGCAGATATCTCGGCTTGGCTCCTCATGAGAGGAGTGCAAGTCTTAGCTCGTCGCTTTTGTCTGTAATACCAGAAGGAAAAGTTCCTGCTTATAGGGATTCTGATCCTTTGGTTGATGAGAATCTCTTCCGATTGGAGATGTAAATGGACTCTCTGAAGAAGCAGCGCATTGAGTCTTCGTCGATTACATGCATGTCTAAAAAAGTCGATAGGTTTTCATTTGATGGCGGAATGACCCCGAAGGAGGGAGTTAATAAGTCAGACGGTGAGTTTAACGTTAGAAATGACATAACGAATGCCTTCACTGACGAAAATGGAACTAGATTTCGGCAGCTCAACCTCGTCATAGAGCTCATTCCCAGTGATGAGGGGCACTATTACCGTTCCGAAATATCCGTGTCCGGTATCTATCGTGCTCCGTCTGATTTAGACGACGAAGCATTTGATAGGGAGGCGCTTAGCTTCGGCATGCAAGACCTGTATTCCTATGCAAAGGGCATTATTGAGAATGTTGCTGCTGGCGGAGTGTGGGGGCCGCTTTATCTTCCGCAGATCAGCTTTTCTATTTAACTCGACCGTTGTCATTCCATCTGGATAATGATTGATTGGGATTGGGTTATTTCTTAAAGTTTCAACTGTGATGAGGCCTTGCGACGGTACGTCCAGCTTGGTCCGTGGGAACCGCCGAAAGGCGGTTTTTGCGTTTAAGGGACTGTTTCCGGCGGATTTCGTCGCGGTTTTCGCTTCAGGACGCTCCAGTACTGCCGTGTTTTGCGGAAGTGCGGGGAAAAATCGAGGACCTCCGAGCACAACCGGATTTTCTGCAACAAAATCGCAGGTTGCGGAAGTGTAAAACCGGTGTCTGGTCGGCCGATCTCGATTTTTCACCGCACTTTCGGAATCACTGCACGGAAGTATGCGGCAAATTCTGGGACTCCCGAGCACACGGCCCTTTTTGCGCAAAGAAACCGACGCTCCTATAAGTTGTCAAGAGGCGGTTTGCGGGAGCGCTCCCTGCAA
>ERZ1026866.318-NODE-318-length-30621-cov-37.229667_pt1 | contig 30621 bp, 25 predicted proteins | sample MGYA00380163_ERZ1026866 | MGnify/ENA primary metagenome ERZ1026866 (study PRJEB33269, sample SAMEA4719799) | human gut metagenome | biome: human-associated habitat; feature: organic feature; material: feces | place: Cameroon | collected 2013-10 ...
GCTGCCAAGACCTTCTCTCAACTTCTTGTTGAAGGTGCTATCGCATCACAGTCCGTAGGCAATTCAACATTAAACACTCAACATTCAACATTAGAAAATAAGGGTATCCCTTGTTTGTTTATGGGCATGAAGGAAGCAGAGGCTGTCAAGCTTTTCGCCAATACCTATCTGGCACTCCGAGTAAGCTACTTCAATGAGTTGGATACATACGCAGAGGTAAAGGGACTCGATACCAAGGCAATCATCGATGGCGTAGGTCTTGACCCACGAATCGGCACCCATTACAACAACCCAAGCTTCGGCTATGGTGGTTATTGCTTGCCAAAGGATACCAAGCAGCTCCTGGCAAACTATGCCGATGTTCCAGAGAACCTGATAGAGGCAATCGTAGAGAGCAACCGTACCCGTAAGGACTATATCGCTGATGCCGTACTCCAGAAGGCAGGCTATTACAGCTATGCCGATGCCAACAGCTATGATGCCAGCAAGGAGCACAACTGTGTGATTGGTGTCTATCGTCTGACCATGAAGTCAAACAGCGATAACTTCCGCCAGTCAGCCATCCAGGGCATCATGAAGCGTATCAAGGCAAAGGGTGCCGAGGTAGTCATCTATGAGCCAACCTTAGAAGAGGGCAGCACCTTCTTCGGCAGTAGAGTCGAGAACAACCTCGAGGTCTTCAAGGCACAGAGCCATGCCATCATCGCCAACCGCTACGATGCTTGTCTGGACGATGTAAAGGATAAGGTTTATACACGAGATATCTTTAGAAGAGACTAGATGTTTATATCAATTAATAATTATAATGGCAGTTGACAATGTTCTTTTTACCAACAAAAAGATAATTAAACTCAGCTTGGTATAACGTACTAATCTAATTAAATAGTAATAAGTCAAGACTGTTATTTTCAAAATAAACGAGATAGATTATTCATTTTATGTCAGATCAAACATCAGATAATAACAAGCGAATAGCAAAGAATACCCTGTTTCTATATTTACGAATGCTTTTTTTGATGGCCGTATCGCTTTATACTAGCCGTGTCATCTTAAATGCTCTTGGTGTAGAAGACTATGGTATATACAATGTAGTAGGCGGTGTAGTAGCAATGTTCTCTGTCCTCAGCGGATCTTTGAGTTCTGCAATAAGCCGCTTTATTACGTATGAGTTAGGAAGAGGAAATTCTGCGCGGTTAAAAGATATTTTTTCATCTGCAGTAACTATACAGGTAGTTTTATCAGGAATCATTATCGTCCTCGCAGAAACAATTGGAATATGGTTTCTAAATTACAAAATGGTTATACCGGCAGAACGATTGGTCGCCGCTAATTGGGTTTATCAATTTTCAATTGTAACCTTTGCAATAAACCTAATCAGTCTCCCATACAATGCTAGCATTATCGCTCATGAAAAAATGTCAGCTTTTGCTTATATATCCATACTTGAAGCTCTTGGTAAATTAATTGTAGCATGGGCTATCTTGGTTAGTCCTATTGACAGACTGATATTCTTCTCTGGTTTAGTTGCTGTGATAGCATGGTTGATAAGGATGGTATATGCTCGTTATTGCAAATCCAATTTTGAGGAATGCCATTACTCAATTAAAATTGAAAAAAAAATATTTAAAGAAATGCTTGGGTTTGCTGGATGGAATTTTATAGGTAGTTCTTCTGCAATTATAAGAGACCAATGTGGCAGCATACTTATAAATTTATTCTTTGGACCTGCTGTCAATGCAGCTCGAGCTGTATCAAGTCGTGTTAACAGTGCTATAACAGGATTCGTTCAAAATTTCATGACAGCACTAAATCCTCAAATTACAAAGTCATATGCGACTGGACAAAAAGATTACATGTTTAAACTGGTTTTCCAAGGTGCAAGGCTATCATATTACATTTTACTAATTCTTAGTTTACCTGTATTGTTAAATACACATTATATACTTGTAATATGGTTGAATATAGTACCCGAATATACTGTTATTTTCATTCAATTAACGCTTATATTTGCTATGTCAGAATCCATTTCTAATCCACTAATTACTGCGACACAGGCTACTGGAAAAATAAAAAAGTATCAGCTTGTAGTAGGAGGATTACAGATGTTGAACATACCAATAGCCTATATTATTCTTAAATTAGGTGGTAAGCCTGAATCTGTGCTTTATGTGGCTATTGTCATCAGCCAATGCTGCCTGGTCGCTCGACTTATAATCCTTAAAGATTTAATAGGATTACAGATAAGACCTTACATTGTAAAGGTATATGCAAATGTTTTCATTGTAACAATTATCTCAGCTATTTTACCTTACTATTTGTCTTATACATTAGAAGAATCTCTTGTTTCATTTTTGATAATATCCTCTATATCTGTGGCTTCCACGATTGCTGTTGAGTTTTTTATTGGCTGCAATAGTCAAGAGCGTTCATTGATAAAGAAATACATACAACGTTTTACCAAAAAGCAAAATAATGATACAAATAACTGACCCCAAGATGTGTTGTGGTTGTACGGCTTGTGCCAGTATTTGTACACATGATGCAATAACAATGAAACCAGATGTACTTGGTTTTCTATATCCAGAAGTAGATAAAAACAAATGTGTAAATTGCGGATTGTGCGACAAAGTCTGTGCTTTCAGTGACAATTATGATTGTTCACATAATCTTCCTGTCCCTGTAGCCTATGGCGTGCGGCACAAAAATATTAAAGAAATAGAAACTTCTCGATCTGGTGCAGCTTTCATTGCCTTTAGTGATTGGATTCTTGCACAAGGTGGCATAGTATATGGTGCGGGATATACGGATCATTTTCGTGTAGTACATAAACGCGCAACCACTAAGCAAGAACGTGATGAATTTAAAGGTTCAAAATATACACAAAGTGACCTTACGGGAGTATTTCATCAAGTGAGACAAGATTTGAAAGATGGACATATTGTTCTTTTCTCAGGTACTCCTTGTCAAACGGCAGGTTTAAATTCTTTTATCGGGAAAAAGTTTCGGGAGAATCTTTATCTTGTAGATATTGTATGTCATGGAGTTCCTAGTCCTTACATTTGGAGAGATAATTTATCTCTAATTCGTTTTTTATATCATTCCGAAATTGAAGCAGTTTCTTTTAGAGACAAATCAATTGCAGGATGGAGAGGGCATATTGAGTCTTATCTCTTAGATAATGGTATAAAAGTCACAAGTGATCGTTTTACAGCTTTGTTTTACAAGCATATAATGCTGAGACTATCATGTGGAAACTGTCATTATTGTAACATTAAAAGACCTGCAGATATGACTATTGCAGACTTTTGGGGATGGGAGAAAACTTGCTCTACGTTTAATAAAGACAATAAGGGAGTATCTTTGGTTCTTATCAATACTGAAAAAGGAAAAATGATGTGGGAGAAAATAAAAGAAAATGTCAATTATATAGAAGCTCAAATATCAAATGTCTTACAAGACCATCTTAAAGAACCCTCGGTGATAAGTCTTGACAGACTTAAATTCGAGTCTTATTACAAACGATATGGATTCTTTTATGTATTTCTAAGATATACTCTTAATGTACGAACTCACAGAGTAAAATATGCTATCAAGTTTCTGTTACAGAGCTTATACTATAAAATGTTTGGATATGAAAAATAGTCTCCCTATAGAAAGTATTAATATGCGCAATAATATAAGCATTGGAAGAAAAATTCTCTATTTCCTAATATATTTATCGTTTCTAATTTCAATGAAGTTTTGGATTGGTTGGGAAGGACGAGACATGTATTTAAACTGGTTTATAGGAATCTTTTCTTTTATCATTATATTACAGAATAATATAAAACTTGATTTTAGTTTTACAAACATTTTGCTTGTTCTGTGTGTTTTATTAACACAACTATATACAGGTTCTAGATTTGGCATGTGGTATATACTAGGCTTTTTGCCATATGTAACTATTATATGCTTAAATGATAAGGACAAGATTCGTTGTTGGGAATTTATTACTAAATGGTATGGATATTTAATGATTCCTAGTTTAATAGTATTTATTTTATGTGGTATTGTAGAACTTCCATCATTTGGTATCCAGAATGCTGTGGCTGCGGATTGGGCTGAAGAAAGCGGATATGGAAAATGTAAAAACTATATATTTTACATGCAAAGTCAGTTTGATAATTATGGACTTAGATTCAATGGACCATTTTTGGAACCGGGGCATTTGGGAATGATGGGAGCATTTTTATTATTTGGTAATAATTTTAACTTTAAAAAGAAAGGAATGATTCCAATCCTTATAGCAGTTTGTTTTACACTTTCTTTAGCTGGTTACATGCTCACTTTAATTGGTCTCGTAATGATACTCTTTTATAGGAAAAAGATAAGAGCAAAACATATGCTTATTTGTGTTTTGGGACTATTGGGTATTTATAATTTTGGTGTATATTTCAATGATGGTGACAATCTTATAAATGAAATGATCTTGTCTCGATTGGAATTTGATTCAGAAACAGGTTTTAAGGGGAATAATCGAGTTTTTGGTTTGACAGAAATATATTACTTAGGACTATACAATGATATGAAGTTATTGTTATATGGCTATCCCCACCATATCATGGAATGGCTAAATGAAAATGGTTCAAGAGGTTCTGGCTATATGGTGTATATGTGTTGGAATGGCTTGATTGGAGTTATTATAGCTTCTCTCTTATATATAATTGTAATATTTAAAACGAAAGCAAGGTTTTTCGCTATACTCTCATTCATATTTGTGGGATTCATGTTTTGGCAGCGTTGCTATCCAATGTGGACATCATGGATTATATGTTACATATATAGTATAGTTACAGAAGAAAGAAGATAAAAAAAATAAAATATGATAATAGGAATTTTGACATACCATAAGAGTCATAATTTTGGGGCTTTAGCTCAAGCAATTGCTTTAAGAAAAACAATTGCATCTATGGGGTATGATGTTTATTATATCAATTATTGGCCTGACTATCATCAGGCTATGTATGCTCTGTTTTCATTAAAGGATTTTATGCGCCAGCCCTCATTAAGAATGAAGTGGAGATACTTGAAGCGTAAGTGGCGAGATTATCCTATAAAGAAAACTTCCTATCGCAGATATAATCAGTTTATCGCAAAATACATTCTCCCATATTGCAGAGGAGAAGGCATGCAATATGACTGCATAATTTATGGAAGTGACCAAATTTGGCGTAAACAGCCATGGATGGAAACTTATAATCCAGTTTATTTTGCAAAAAACCATTTTAATACAAAAAAGAATGTGGCATATGCAGCAAGTATGGGTAATACTGATTTGAGCATTAGTGACAAAGTTCAACTAAAGACTTTATTATCGAACTTTGATAAAATTGCCGTTCGTGAATCAAATTTGAAAATGCTAGTAAATGATTTAGGATATTCCTGCAAGTTAACGGTCGACCCTGCACTCCTTTTAAATCAAAACCAATGGGATAATATTATTCCAACAACTGAAAGTTCCAAAAAAACGGGATATGTTCTTTTTGTAAATTACATGAATGGGTCATTTGATGAATCTATATTAAGACGTTATGCTGTTGAGAGAAAGCTATCATTTGTAAAAGTAAACGGCAGTGTTGTTGGGAAAGATACGCCAGATGCTATCACGGATGCAGGTCCTAAAGAGTTGGTTAATTTCATTCGTAATGCAAATGTTGTTTTTACATCATCTTTTCATGCGATGATCTTTTCAATTATTTATAAAAAAGATTTTTTTGCCGGATTTAGTAACAATTTTGGTAGAGCTCAAAGTATTTTACAATGTCTTGGTATAGAAAACAGATTAGTTAGGAATATCACAATGCAAGATTTACTAGATAAATCGCTAATAGATTATGATAGCGTAACGGAAAAATTGGAAAATTTAATTTCTCCGTCTTTGGAATATTTATATAGTTCATTAAATATTAAATAATAACTAATTATTAATTTTTTTATATGAAAGTAGTACTTTTAGCAGGTGGCTTTGGCTCGCGTATAAGCGAAGAAAGCCAGTTTAAGCCAAAGCCAATGATCGAGATTGGCGGCATGCCTATTCTGTGGCATATCATGAAAGAGTATGCTTACTATGGTTATACTGAGTTTATAATTTGTGCTGGTTATAAGCAGGAGTACATTAAGGAGTGGTTTGCCAACTATTTCCTTCATAATTCCGATGTAACCTTTGATTACCGCAATGGTAAGAATGAGATGGCTGTACATCAGACAAATATGGAGCCATGGAAAGTGACAGTTGTAGATACTGGATACAATACCATGACAGGAGGACGCATCAAGCGTATTCAGAAATATGTCGGTAATGAACCTTTCATGATGACATACGGAGATGGTGTTTGTGATGTTGAGATAGATAAGTTGGTAGAGTTCCATAAAAGCCATGGAAAATTAGCGACTCTTACAGCTGTGAAAATGGCACAGGACAAGGGAGTGATAGATATTGAGAATGGTGCAGTGAAAGCGTTTCGAGAGAAAAACGCTTCAGATGGTGCTCCTATCAACGCAGGATATATGGTGCTTCAGCCTGAGGTGTTTGAACTACTTGATGGCGACTCTTGTGTGTTTGAGAAGGTAGCTCTAACCAAATTGGCAGAAAATGGTCAATTAATGTCTTATGTGCATGAAGGCTTTTGGCAGTGTATGGACAATATTCGTGAAAAAAATATGCTTGAAAAGCTTCTTGCAGAAGGAAAAGCCCCTTGGAAAAGATGGGAACGTTCCATTCCTAATCCTAAACATTGTTAGTAAATAATCAATTTTAAATTTTAAAATAATTATGTCAAGAAAAGAAGAATTGAAAGCTCAGATTCTTGAGCTTACACGTGAGTATTATAACGAAGTTCACGCTCCCAAAAAGGAGTTCGTACCAGGTAAGACCCATGTTAACTATGGTGGTCGCTACTTTGACGACAAAGAGGTTGTCAATCTTGTTGACTCTTCTTTGGATTTCTGGCTTACAGCTGGTCCTTGGGCTCATAAGTTTGAAACACGTCTTGCCAAATGGTTAGGTGTAAAATACTGTGCTGTCACAAACTCAGGCTCTTCAGCAAACCTCCTTGCTTTCTATACACTCACTTCACCTAAATTAGGCGAACGTGCAATTAAGCGTGGTGACGAAGTAATTACTGTTGCTGCAGGTTTCCCTACAACTGTTAATCCTATCATTCAGTTTGGTGCAGTTCCTGTATTTGTTGACGTTTGTCTTCCTGGATTCGATATTGATGTTGAGCAGTTGGAGGCAGCTTATTCTCCAAAATGTAAAGCAGTCATGATGGCTCATTCTCTGGGTAATCCTTTTAACCTAAAGGCGGTGCTTGCTTTCTGTGAGAAGCATAACCTTTGGCTTATTGAGGACAACTGCGATGCTCTTGGTTCAGAATATACCATAGATGGAGTAACGAAGAAAACAGGTACTTGGGGACATATTGGAACATCCTCTTTCTACCCACCTCATCACATGACAATGGGAGAAGGTGGTGCTGTCTATACCAATGACCCTTTGCTTGATAAGATAACACGTAGTTTCCGTGATTGGGGACGTGATTGCTGGTGTGTGGGTGGTGTTGATAACACCTGCAAGCTCCGCTTTACTGGTAAATTTGGTGAACTTCCAGAGGGATATGACCACAAATATGTTTACAGCCACTTCGGTTTCAATCTCAAAATTACCGACATGCAGGCAGCCATTGGTTGTGCCCAGTTAGAGAAACTTGACAACATCGTAGCTGCTCGTCGTGCTAATTATCAGACTCTTTACAACGGTTTGAAAGATGTACCTGGTATTATACTACCAATAGCAGAAGAGAACTCTAATCCTTCTTGGTTCGGATTCCTCATTGCTGTTAAAGAGGATGCTGGTTTCACTCGTAATGAATTAACAGGATATTTGGAAGAAAATAAAATCCAAACTCGTAACCTCTTTGCTGGTAATCTAATCAAGCATCCTGCATTTGATGAAATGCGCAAGACAGGAGAAGGTTATCGTCAGGTAGGTGAACTTAAAAATACAGATTTTGTGATGAACAACACATTCTGGATAGGTGTTTATCCTGGTATGACAGCAGAAATGAATGCATGGATGATAGAGTGCATTTCTAAGTTCTGTAACGAACATGCAAAAAAATGAATGATGTTCTAACAAAGATAAGGGAAAGAATGTCCTCTCTTGGTATATCCCCTGAAAAAGGGTTGGGAGAGGAACTCTTTCTCTTTGTATCTTCTTTAGTCCCGATTGTAAATGTAGATTTATTGGTTTATAACTCAAAGGGAAATTTTCTTCTTACAAGACGTAAGGATACACATTGTGGTATAGGTTGGCATGTTCCAGGTGGCTGTATTCGTTTCAAGGAAACGATAGATACTCGCATCCGTATGGTAGCCAAAACAGAATTAGGACTAACCCAATTTACATACGACAAAGAACCTGTAAGGGTTTTTGAAATTTTTAATAAGGAGTATCGCAAAATTAACAATCAGGACGAAAGGGCTCATTTTATTACATTAGTATTTAAATGTTATGCTCCTGATGACTTTGAACCCTGCAATGAAGAAAAAACAGAATCCGATGCAGGTTATGCGAAATGGTTTGATGCATTGCCAAACGATTTCCTCAAAATACAGGAGTGTTATAAAGAATTATTGTTATGATTGACGTATTTGATGGATTTTTCAAGGGCAAGAAAGTCCTTGTAACTGGTCATACAGGTTTTAAAGGCTCCTGGTTGTGTATCTGGCTTCATGAGTTAGGTGCAGAGGTCGTAGGCGTAGGTCTAGACCCATATTCAGAGCGTGACAACTTTGTTCTTTCAGGCATCGGTTCTAAGATAAAGGCTGACATCCGTGCTGATATTCGTGACGGAGAGAAAATGAAGCAAATCTTTGCAGAGTATCAGCCTGAGATTGTATTCCACTTGGCTGCACAGCCTTTGGTCCGTCTCTCTTATGAGATTCCTGTAGAGACATACGAGGTGAACGTCATGGGTACTATTCATATAATGGAAGCTATCCGTGCTACCAAGAGTGTAAAGGTGGGTGTAATGATTACTACCGATAAGTGCTATGACAACAATGAGCAGTTGGAAGGATATGTAGAGACTGACCCATTTGGAGGCTATGATCCATACAGTTCTTCTAAGGGTGCTTGTGAGGTGGCTATACAGTCATGGAGACGTTCTTTCTTTAATCCTGCTGACTATGGAAAGAAACATACCGTGAGACTTGCATCTGTAAGAGCCGGTAACGTAATCGGTGGTGGTGATTGGGCTAAGGACCGTATTATACCAGACTGTATCCGAGCTTTGGAAACAACCAAGGTGATAGATATCCGTTCTCCAAAGGCTGTTCGTCCATGGGAGCATGTGTTGGAACCATTATCTGGCTATATGCTCTTGGCTCAGAAAATGTGGAATGATCCTACAGGTTATTGTGAAGGATGGAACTTTGGTCCGGAAGCTGATAGTGTATTGACCGTTTGGGAAGTGGCTTCTGCCATCGTTGAGAATTTTGGTTTTGGTGAGTTGAAAGATGTTTCAGATCCGAAGGCTCTCCATGAGGCAAACCTTTTGATGCTCAACATCAATAAGGCAAAGACCCGTTTAGGATGGAAGCCAAGACTGAATGCCAAGCAGTGTGCCATGCTCACTTCTGACTGGTATAAGCGATACAAGACTGAAAATGTATATGACCTCTGTGTGGAGGAAATTCAGAAATTCTTAAAAGACGGATAAACATGAAATTTGTTATTACAGGTGCAACCAGTTTTATCGGTCTTGAACTGATTGATTGTCTACTTGCACATAATCATTCTGTTGTTGCCGTATGTCGCCAAGACTCTAAGGGACTTTCTTTTATTCCTCGTGAAGTGGAGATTGTTGTCTCAAAAATGTGCGATTACGGAAGATTGTGCGATGCAATACCAAAAGCAGATGTATTTGTCAATCTTGCTTGGGGTGGTACAGGGCATGATGGTAGAAATGTGGTGGATATTCAGAATGAGAATATCACATATACAATTGCAGCTATGCATGCAGCAGACAATATGGGATGTAAAGTTTTTGTTGAGGCAGGCTCTCAAGCAGAGTATGGTGCAACTACCGAATCACAGACAGAAGATTCCAACTGCAATCCTTTCTCTGAATACGGTAAAGCAAAACTGAAAGTTAAACAAGAACTCTTCAATCTTTCAGAACAACTAGATATTAAATACATTCATCTTCGTATCTTCAGCCTTTTTGGAGAAAAAGATCATCCATGGACGCTTATTATGTCTGCATTAGATAAGATGCTTAAAAATGAGCAACTTGATTTAAGCCCTTGTACTCAGAATTGGAATTTCTTGTATGTTAAGGATGCAGTCCGCATGATTACTATTCTTTGTGAAAATGCAGTTGACAATATATCATTTAAGCATGAAGTATATAATATAGCCTCTGATGATACACGTCAACTTAAGGAGTTTGTTGAAAGAATTAAATTTTTGACTGGTTCTTCAAGTATTCTTAACTACGGAGCAAACATCCCACAAAATTATGTATCACTCCAACCAAATATAAGAAAAACCATAGATGCAATTGGTTTTACTGAATTTCATAATTTTGACGATGTGATTTGTAGAATTGTTAAATTAAATAGACGTAAAAATGATTAAGGTTTCTAACTTTATATTCCAGCATCTCGTAGAGAAGCATGGAATAGAGCATTGTTTCCTTGTAACAGGTGGCGGTGCAATGCATCTTAATGATGCAATTGGTCATACTAAGGGATTGACCTACATTTGTAATCATCATGAGCAAGCATCAGCTATTGCTGCTGAAGGATACTATCGTACATGTGGTAAACTTTGTGTTACGAATGTGACTACTGGACCTGGTGGTACAAATGCTATTACTGGCGTATTGGGGCAGTATCTTGATTCCATACCAGGTCTCTACATTTCTGGTCAGATTAAAACATCCACCTATAAGCATACTTATCCATATCTTCCTCTTCGTCAGTTAGGAGACCAAGAGGCTGATATAGTGAGTGTTGTTACTCCAATCACTAAGTATGCCAAGACAGTGTATAATCCGCTTGATATAAAATATGAACTTGATAAAGCTATAGCGATTGCACTTGATGGCAGACCTGGTCCTGTATGGCTTGACATTCCTCTTGATGTTCAAGGAGCTATGGTTGATGAGACGCAAATGAAAGAATTTGACCCTTCAGAGATGATAGATCCTGTAAAGCATGAACTTGTTGATAAACAGATTCTGCAGCTTATCGAAAAGATTAAAGAAGCAAAGGCTCCTGTCATTTATGTGGGTAATGGTGTTCGTCTTGCAAAGCGTGAACGCCAGTTCATTGCTCTTGCAGAGAAATTAAATATCCCTGTTGTTACAGCTATCAGTGGTTCGGATATCATTTGGCACAATCATCCTCTTTGTTTTGGAAAGCCGGGAATCTGTGGTGATCGAATCGGTAATATTATGGTACAGAACTCAGATTTGCTTATAATTCTCGGTACACGTCTCTCTATTCGTCAAGTGTCTTACGCTTATGATTTGTTTGCACCAAAGGCATACAAAGTTATGGTGGATATAGATCTTGCTGAGATGGAGAAGCCTACTCTGAATATAGACATGCCTATTCATGCCAATCTCTCAGAATTTATAGACAAGATGACTACTGCTGTTGACGATTTTAAAGCTCCTGCAGCATTTGATGCGTATAAGGATTGGGGACGTACATTAGAGGCAAAACTTCCGACCCTCTTTGATGACAATCCTGATTGCGATGGATATACCAATTCTTATAAATTTGCAGATGAGCTGTTTAAACAACTTCAAGATGGCGATGTAGTTGTAACAGGTAACGGAACAGCCTACACCTGCACATATCAGGCAATGCAAGTGAATGAAGGTGTTCGTGTTTTTGCAAACCAAGGATGTGCAGCAATGGGATATGACCTTCCTGCCGCTATTGGGGCCGTGGTATCGAATGAAGCAAGGGAAAATGGTATCAAGGGAGGTAAAACAGTACTTGTAACAGGTGATGGTTCTCTCCAGATGAACATACAGGAACTTCAGACACTTATAACCTATAAATTGCCTCTTAAAATATTTGTTCTAGAGAATGAGGGCTATCTTGCTATTAAAACCACCCAAAAGAGTTTCTTCAAGGGAGAGTTTACTGGTTCTAACCCTGCATCAGGTGTTATATGTCCTAATCTCTGCAAAATTGCAGCTGCTTATGGTATTCCGTACACCTCTGTAAATGAAAATGGACAAGCACTCGAAGATGCTATTGCACAAACTCTTGCGGCAGAAGGACCTATGATTTGTGAGGTTCATATGCATCCAGAGCAAACACTCTTCCCTAAGAGTGCAAGCTTTATGGATCCAAAGACAGGAAAAATGTCTTCTGCACCTCTTCAGAAGCTAGCCCCATTTGTGAGCGAAGAACTTCAAGCTGAGTGCGAGTACAAAAGATAAATAATTTTTCGTTTAAAGGTGGGAATTGATTAAATCAATTCCCACTATAACAAAAAATAAAATGACAAGACCGCTTTTAACAATAGCTGTTCCTACTTACAATGGAGCAAAAACAATAAAGAATCTACTAGATTCTATATTAAATCAAAATGACTATCGAATAGAAATTTTGGTAATCAATAATTGTTCTACAGATAATACTTTACAGATAGTAGAATCCTATGTAGACAGATTGCCTAATCTCAGAATAATCAATCAGCAGTCAAATGTTGGACCAGATGCTAACTTTCTCGATTGTTTTAAAAAAGCAGAAGGAAAGTATGTTCATTTGATTTCTGATGATGATGTGTATATCGAAAAATCAATAGAAAAAATTCTGACAGTACTTTCAAGAAGTGAAGATATAGCGTTAGCGTATCTGCAAACTGTTGGCTTTTATGGTAAATATACAGGAGAAAAAAGTTGTGATCAAAAGGAATGGAACGAACATGTTGATACTTTTGTTACCAAAGACAAAAAACGTTTTATGGTAGAGGCTGCCCATTATTGGGGATTTGTTTCATCCTTTATATGTCTTACGGACAATTTTAAATCAATGGATAGACCAGAACAATATTTTGGTACTTATTGGCTTCAAAGCTATATTCATGCTTTTTGTGCAAAAGGAGATAATGCTAATATGGCAGTAATCGCAGGTCCGTGCATAGGAGCTGGTCGTTACATAAATATCAATAATTTTGACTCTGCAATGGTTGATGGAGTATATTATCGTAAGATGTTGATGTTTGCATATGAGGTGTGCGGTTTCAATAAAAAGCAACTCCTTTCTTTTTGGAAAAAGCGACTTTTCATGTTGACGCGTCATAATTTCATTAAAGAAAAAGCAATTGGTATAAAAAAACAATCATTCAAAAATCTGTTCAAAATAACATGGAAGTATCCTGAAGCATGGATTATATTATATCCTTTTGCATTTGTTCCTTCTTTTATTTGTAAGGCATATAATAAATTCTATAGAACAAAAAAACAGATTGTTATGGATGGGGTAATCAATAGACCTGAGTAAAATGAAAATATTATATATTACGGATCCTGTCGTCGTTGGTGGTGCAACCCAATCATTAGTTGATGTAGTTACTGCCATGAAAGAACGTGGCGCGGATGTTACTGTGTGTACAAGTTCGAGAACTGAACTGAACGAAAAATTAGAAAAGGCTGGAATTTTAAGCTTCGCATGCGGTCACATGGCCGCAATGGAAGTTAGAGTCCCCTCTATAAAATATTATATCACGCAGAGTATTAAGTATTATAAAACAAATAAAAAAGCAATCCATACAATAGAAAATATGGTAAATGTAAAAGAATTTGACTTAATACATACAAATTCATCAAGGAATGATATTGGTATGATTCTGAGTAAGCGTCATGGCATAAAGCATATTTGCCATTTAAGAGAATTTGGACAAGAGGATTTTAATTGTTGGTGTTATAGATGGAACTATATCAACTTTTATAATAAATATACTGATTATTTTATAGCCATATCAAATGCTGTAAAAAATAGTTGGGCAAGAAAAGGTATCGTTGCAGAAAAGATTAAAGTAATTTACAATGGTGTGAATAACCAAACTATAGAAAGTGCCAATATAGAAAGCTTTGCTGATTGCAATCCATTGAAGATGATTATAGTTGGTGGTGTATGCCGCCCTAAAGGCCAAGAACAGATAATAGAAGCGATAAACCTGTTGCCTTCGGATGTCAAAAATCGAATTCATTTAGACATTGTTGGTTGGGGAGATGAACAATATATTGCATCATTGAAATCAAAAATTAAAGAATATAAAATAGAGAATCTGGTAAGCTTTTTAGGAGCAAGAAATGATATAGGTGTTATCTTAAAAAAGTATCATATAGGACTAATGTGCTCACGTTCTGAAGGATTTGGACGGGTAACTGCAGAATATATGCATGCTGGATTAGGAGTGATAGCTTCAAATACAGGAGCAAATACAGAAATTGTCGAGGATGATATTTGTGGACTCATATATCATCTGGATAATTATAGTGAACTTGCAAATTGCATAAAACGATATTATGCAGATCGTATTTTCTTAATGAAAATGGCAAAAGCTGGACAAGATAAAGCACGGAAAAATTACACAAAGGAGTTAAATGCTGACAATATTTTTGATTTTTATAAATTTGTGATAAATGGATAATCTTCTATCTTTCTGTATTCCTACATATAATAGGGCAGATATATTGAAACAGGTAATAGAGCTACTTGTTCCAATATGCGAGAAATACAATCTGATGATTTGTGTTTCAGAAAATGCATCGCCAGACCATACCAAGGATGTCATGGAATTGTTAGTCGCCAAATATTCTTTTATTAAATACCATAGGCATTCCCACAATATTGGTCCAGATGACAATTTTGAATACGTTTTGAAAATGCCTGATACGAAATACCGCTGGTTATTATCTGATACTTGTTATGTTAAGAATATTGATACCGTTATTGATGATTTAACACATAACGAGTGGGATGCATATATCGTTGGTGGTGAAACAAAATCTCCATTCTGTCCCCAAACAAAAAAAATATATCAAGAGAGTATTACTGTAATGAAAGATTTAGGCCGTCATTTGTCTTGGATAAGTTGCATGATATACAATGAAAAAATTATAAACGAGATGCCGTTCAAGCGTTACAAAAACTCTAGTTTTAATCAGACTGCTCTTATTTTTGAGCCGACGGCAAATAGGTCTTCTCATTTTTGTTTTAATCCTAATTGTATTGTTTATGCTATGCCTATCATAAAGGAAAGTGCATGGCAATGGCATGTCTTTGATGTCTTTTATAGACAATGGTACGAAATGATAATGTCTTTGCCAATTTATTATCCTTTTGATGTCAAAGTGAAATGCTGCCAAATAACAGATAATGTAAATTCTATGTATTTTCATGCAAAAAGAAGGAGTGAGGGGAAATGGTCTTTAAAGGACGTGATAAACAATAAGTTCTTTATTAAAAAATGCGACAACAGCTATTTTATGCTACTTGTACTTGCTATATGCCCTCAACCTATACTTAAAGCTATGTTCAACATAGGTAGAACTATTAAGCATATTGTCCAGAAATGAAAACTGTAAGATTCTTCTTTTATATTATAGTGGTACTCTTGTTTTATGGGTGCAGCTCTAATAAATATTTAACACCCCAGAAATATGGTGCCAAAGCAAATGGAGAGACGGATTGTACTGCCTCTATACGAGAAATGCTCCGGAATATGAAAAGCGGTAAAATACACAAGGCAAAATTTCCAGATGGAGTATATCTTATAAGTGATAGTATTATCATTGACTTCCCTTGTCGGATAACTGGATCGAAAGCTACAATTATAACAAAAGACACCCTAATAGGGAAATATGCGTTTAAGTATACTTTGTCACCTAAAGGGCAATTTCAACCAAACAAAGAACGTTCAGAACTAAGCTTAAATTTTAAAATTCATGGGGTTCCAGTAGCTTTTCATGGATATAACAATATGTATATACACGATTGTACGATTAGTACATTTACAGGAACTGATACATATTATAAAAACACCAAATTTTGGTTTGCTATTGACTGTGACCGTTTCTTTGATGCTACATTTAAGAGAATTCATTTTGACCAACCTGTAAATTACAAAGAAAACCAATTCAATAGTGCAGATGGATTGCATATCACAGGTTTATGTAACAATATCCTTATTGATGGATGTGATGGACATACTGGCGATGATTTCATAGCTCTCAATGCAAATGAAAATACTCCTGGAGACATTTATGACATAACCATCCGTAACTGTAACATAGGTTCTGATACTATTTCTAAAAATGGTATTAGGATATATGGAGGGCATAAGAAACGAAATCTTTCAATATCAAATATATTGATAGAAAAATGCAAGATAAAAACGGATAACTCTCCATGTATCTATATTACTAATTCTGCTAATGGAGTTTTCGATGCGAATAATCAGTTTTTGACAGTCAAAGACTTAACTGTAAGAAATTGTCAGTTCGTGAGCCCCAAATATGAATTGGCAAGTAATGATTATCCATCAATAATCAGGATAGGAGGTGTTATCGGTGATAATTTGTCTTTTGAGAATATAAAAGGATTCGCCAATTCTTATAGACTGTCTTATTTTATTAATGTGTTAAAAGATAATGACCTGAAGAATGTCAAACTACATAAGTGTAGCATGACGGGGCGTAATTCTTTGCAATTTGAAAAGGTTAATCCTAAGGTTGTTACACATGAATTAATATTGAACAAATGTAAAATTATCAAAGATGATTAAAGGTTTTAATCTCTATGGTTATCGCAGAGAATAGTAGGTTAAATAAAGTTTACTAGTTAAAAAATCATATATAATATGGCAGATATAACGGCAATAATTCCGACTTATAATGAGGAGTCGAATATTAAAGATTGTTTGGAATCTTTAAAAGGTTTTGTAAAAAAAGTGATACTTATGGATAATAATAGTACAGACAAGACAAAAGAAATAGCTGAAAGTCTTGGTGCAATAGTTATTCAAAGTGATAAAACATACAAAGAACGTCTGAATTTAGGTATTGAACTTTCTGAAATTACAACTCAGTGGGTGCTTAATATTGATGCAGATGAACGCATGACACCGAAATCAGCAAAAGAACTGACAAAGTTGACAGATAAATACATGAATGATGATAAAGTGAATGGCATCGTATTACATTATTATTTCTTCTTTATGGGGAAATTGTTGAAATGGGGCTTTCATCCTTATAAAATGCGTCTTTTTAAAAAGGGAACGGCATATATGGAAAATGTAGAACTTGATGAACATTTTGTGTTGAAACATGGAACATCTGTGCGCCAAAAAAACTATATTATCCATCACGATTTTAAAGGGATGGATGTGTGGATACGAAAACTTAATGGATTTTCACAACGAGCTGCGAAAGAGTATCTGGAGATTAAAAACGGCAAGAAAAGCGTATGCTATGACGGTTTGGCGCCTGTTTCTCGCTTTCGTCGTTGGGTAAAGTTTGAGATGTTCTATAAGATTCCTGTAATGTGGCGAGCTCATTTATACTATATTTACTATTATTATTTTAATCTTGGTTTTTTAGACGGGACGCGTGGTAAGTTGTTTCAATGGATGTATATTTATTGGTACAAATTTTTGACTGATGCATACATAATGGAAAAACAGATTGAGAATAATAATTTAAAATAAGATGAAAATCTTTGTTACCATAGGTACTCAGATTCCATTCTATCGTTTGATTCGTTGGATGCAAGAATATATTAGCATCCATAATATGGAGGTATGTATACAGAATATAGACTCTTTACTATCGGAAGAACGTATAGAAGAATATATTAAATGGGCAGATGTGGTCGTTGCACATGCAGGTATAGGTACATTGCTTAAAGTTCGTTCCATAGGAAAACATTTAATTGTTGTTCCTCGTTTGGCAAAATTGAATGAACAAAGAAATAATCATCAATTGGATACATGTTCTTTCATTAGAGAATATAATCTGGCGGAAGTTGCTGAAACAAAAAATGAACTATTTTTTCTTCTTGATAAATTGAATGTAAATTTAACGTGGGATAATTTTCCCAAAAAAGAGAAAGGGAAATTAAGCCATTTAGCACTAGATTTGGATTATAAAAAAGTAATGGGAGTTTGTTCATTTGGAGGGCATGCAGCTGAATTAAACTATTGTATAGCTAAATCAAGAGCTTTGTTAGTAAAAGTTAGTACTGCTGGGAATTGCGATTATCTTATAGAAAACTTTTCCAGAGCTAATATATGGAAGATATTTAAGGTTCTGGTACAATTGTGGAGAATTATTGACATAGAATCTCCAGATATAGTGGTTTCAACTGGTGCTGCACCTGGAGTGGTAGCAATTGTTATTGCAAGACTGAGAGGAATAAAGACTATTTGGATTGATTCAATCGCTACACGTTCCAAAATTTCCCTAAGCGGTAGGTTGGTAAAATTATTCTGTAGAGAATTTTATGTACAATGGCCTAATTTGGCAAACAGAAAAATGAAATATATTGGAAATGTTCTTGGTATATGAATTGATATCTTCTGTGTCCTGTTACACTTTTATTAGATAATTAGATATAGGAATATTCATGATATATTTAGTTTTATCTATACCCTCAAAAGCATAATGGTTTCGCAACAACGAATATTTTTTAATTTTTTACAGTTTTGTATCGGGGCTGAGGCAGAAATTCCTACCTCTGTGAAGGATGCGGACTGGAAAGTGCTATATGTCATAGCCAAGAAACAAGCTTTGATTGGCGTGTTGTTTCATGGCATCAAGCAGTTGCCTCAAGAACTGGCTCCTGACGCAGAACTGCTGATGCGATGGATGGGGATGGCTCAGAAGATACGACTGCAGAACATACGGTTGTTTCTGGATTCTGCCAAAGTGTGTAAAAAGTTTAAGGATGTAGGATTTAGTAACTGCATCTTGAAAGGTCAAGGTAATGCTTTGCTTTATCCCGACCCTTATATGCGAACTTCTGGGGATATAGACATATACCTCGATGGTGGCAGGAATCGGGTGATACAATATATAAATAAGGTGTGCCCGAATCAAGTGATGCGTTATCACCATGTGGATTTTCCTGTAATGAAAACTCCAATAGAGGTACATTTCACGCCTTCGTATATGTTCTTCCCTGTTCATAACCGCAGGATGCAGAAATGGTTTAAGGAGGTGATGGATTTGCAATGCTCGAATGTAGTTACGTTACCAGATGGATATGGGGAAATTACAGTGCCAACGATGAGTTTCAATGTTATCTACATCCTTTCTCATTTGTATCGGCATGTATTTTCTGAAGGAATAGGATTGCGACAATTACTTGATTATTACTATGTGCTGATGGTATGGGAGCATGATGACAAAGCGTTGATGTATGTACAAAACATGATAAGCTATTTTGGCATGAAAAAGTTTGCTGGTGGTATCATGTATGTGATGCACAAGGTTTTCGGCTTGCCAACTTCCAAACTGGTTGTTGCTATGAATGAAAAAGAAGGCAAATTCCTATTAGCCGAAATCATGCAGGGTGGCAACTTCGGTCAGTATGACACTCGACTTGGAAGTAAGGAGAATGAAGGCAAACTTCATCGCTATCTCAGAATGAATTTGCGCAACTTACGCTTCGTGAAGCATTATCCTACCGAGGCATTGAGCGAACCTTTGTTCAGAACTTGGTTTGCCTTTTGGAAGAAGATATATGGAATAAGATAATAGATCTACGGGCGAACGGCTCCCTCTCTCCTTTTTATTTAAGCTACTTTTCGGAGATGGAGCCTAGTAGCCCGTTTTTATAATTTTCAAGATTTAACTGCTTATGAATGGAATAAACATTGCCAAAGAATGCCTACCTAAATTGGCGACAGGCATCAGAGGGCTTGACAAACTCCTCTATGATGGTATCAATGTGAATACCGCAGATGGCGATAATAATATACTTATCGTTATCAAAGGTGACGTGGAGGAAAATGACAAGACTTTGCTTGGTATGCAAATCTTGTATGGATTGGCTCAGTCTATTGAAAGTACCAAGGGTGAATATACCAAATTTGAAGGCATTGTCAATCAGCCTGTCATGTATTCTACCTACTACAAAACAGGAATGTTGCAAGAACTATTCTTGGACTATTTCATATCATCGGGCATCCAAGAGATTCTTCGGAAGAAGGCATCCAAGGACAATGGTGTGGTGTTGAGTTCCAATAAATATGCCAACCTGCTGTTTGAATGCAAAGATATTAAATGTAAACCTATTACACCCTATCATAATATTCCCTTTATTGCCATAGAGGATAAAGTGGATTCGCTGATTGGCGATGGCATTGTATATTATAACAACCGAACCAATTCACTACACTTCAAGGTTGAGGATAATGATACGAAGTACAACCTTATCTATGAAAGAAAAACGGATTTGGTAAATCTTACAACTTATAATAGATGTGATATTGATTCGAATAGACTACATATATATACTGGACAATACGCCATACCTTTTCACCTCATCGGATATGAACATAGCATACCTTTGATTGAAAATGAAATTACAGATAAGGAGTTATTGGCAATAGATATTTCCGATAAGAAAAATGTTGCATCGAATGATATTGACCATATCTTTGACCTGTTGGAAAGTGCGAAGATTGGTGTGCTCGTTGTTGACTCAAAGGTTGAGATACCTGAGCATAGAGCCAACATCATCATCAATCTGTCATCACGACTGGAAGGCAATTTTCTTTTCAAGACCTTGCAAATCACAAAAAGCGACTTGCAGGATTTTATGCCAGGGCTGCACCAATATAAGAAAAGGGACTATGGCATTGAGGTATATCCTCGACTATCGTTGTATATTGTGGAAAGACGGTATCTGCAAAATTCCCTGGTATATACCCATGCCAGCGTGCTGAACGAGACTTATCAGCAGTATCAAAAACGCCAGAAATACTATCAGGACACTTCTGACAATATGTATGAAGACTATGAAAAGGAATTGGATAAGAAAGAGAACGACCATTTTCGTTCTATCTACCCAAAAAACTATATGCAGTTGGTGTCAATAGACTTACTGAACAAGATATTCATGCCACTGAATCCATTGAACAACCTATTGCACAAGTCGGGTGAAGAAAGCGAGTTCTGGGAGAATGAGTATATGTATGGTAATGCTGGGTTTGTGACAGCCGTGATAGGTGAAGCCAACACCTATAAGCGTTTCTTGACATTTGGGGGTATCTTTGGTTCGGCAGCAACGAAAGACCATACGCTCATCATCTTGATGAACAAGGAGGAGTCGATGATAAGAAGACGATTGACTTGTCCTGCAAGACCATTGCGAGGCGATATGTATCAAGAATGCAACAATTGCTATAAGTATATCCACTTCATGAACATCTGTATGGGTAATATCACCGCAGAAGAGTTTCTGTACTACTTGGAGAAGCAGATAGAGGTGACATACGATGGCAGTTTGAAAAAGCGTATTCGAAGGATTGTGATTGACGATATGCAGATTCTCGACTTCTGCTTTCCTAAACTCAAAAAGGCAGGAGGACTGTTCCTCGCAGCCTTAGCGGAAATGTGCAGGGTACATGACATCATACTCTATGTGCTTTGCGACCGCAATGCAGGGATGCTGCCTGCATTGCGTGCTTTGGCAGACAACGTGGTACTGACCAAGAAAGACGAAGACGGGCATCCTTTGGTATTCGTGGAGAAGTTTGCCGGGTACTCCAATACACCAAGCAAGATGTATTGCGGTAAGGTGAAGAACATCTACAAGCTGTTCAGATGTGTAGAAAATTTTGACAGCAAGGATGTGAGAACGTTTGACTTCCAATCCAACATCGTGGAATTGGAGGACATGGACGTGAACGCATTTATGAACAACGAAAAATAAACTGATATGAGAAAGATAGACAATAGTATATGGTCGTGGCTGAAAGATGAACGAGTCTCGATTGTCGGAACAATATTGTGTCCGATGCTGAGCGTCGTAATCCCATTGGTAGGTCCGATGCTGCAAATCAGGTTGAACAATCATGAGATAGTAACCATACTGTATTTTTCACAATTTGCCTTTTTGATTATATCTCTCTACTTCATCATGTCGAATCGCTCTGCGATACTGAGACAGTTGAAAGAAAAAGAACAGATGCTAATGAGATATTTTCAGAAAGAATGCCATATTAGGAACGAAGAAGATTCGCCATTGGCAGAGCATTTCACTGTGGTCAGTGATACGGTTCAGCAATTCTATAAGTGTTTGATTGGCATTTGGGTGCTATGGATATTATTCTATGGTGTGGAGAGCATTGACAGACTGCTGCCAGAAACAGCCAGTTTTACAGGCATACAATTACACTATGCATTTAAATGTGTAATAGATTTCATAACAAGTATTCTGTTGTTTGTTCTCTATCTAATATTGAACAATGTTACTGTTTATAGGCAAAAGCGAGAAGAAGCGAACCCAAACGAACTAAGATATGGTGGTTTGTTCTTGATCGTGTGTGTATGCATTATTGGTGCCTTGTTTATCTATAGCCTATCTGTTAAAGAACTAATAGCAGCATTTGGTTACATGACATTGGTAAATCTAGCCTTGGGGGCTTTCGCAACTTTTGCTTTTGTTATCCTTCTTGGAAAATTGAACAGTTTCTACTTACAGATACCTATTTTGCTGAATCTCATGGTATATTTCTATGCCATATCGCAAATGTTCGGACCTTTGACAATGTTGGCAGAAGGTACAAACTATATTGTTATCAGCAATCACGCAGTAGAAGCAAGTGTAGGGCAGTTTATGGAAATCATCGGATGTGATTTTCAAAAAGGTCAGACAGTAATGGAACTCATCAATACTATAACAGAGAATGTTAGCATAGCATTCCTGCTTGGATCCTTATTTGGCAAATTATGCCTAACTATGGTATTATACTGGATAGTGTATAAGTTCAGATTCATCTACTTTGTGATTACCAAGAGTCTGTCTCTGACGGAAACGCCAGAGAAGATAAAGGTATTCTGGAGGTATATTGGGGAGAAAGGAGAATGACTGAATTGTAAAATGGAAGTATTCAGAACGATATACCCAGTAGGGCACGGAGGTTTCTTTACGGAAGAAATCTGTGAGGAAAACGATTGCTTTAATGTTGTTTATGATTGCGGCACTCGTAATGGTACCATGTTGTTGGAGCGAGAAATCAACAAGGCTTTTAACAGGAAGCAGTCTGTTGACCTGTTGTTTATCTCTCATTTTGACAGAGATCATGTGAGTGGACTGAAGGAACTGGCGAGAAAAAATCTTCTCAATAGCAGTACCAAAGTGGTGATGCCTTTCCATTATCCATCCTATTTTGTGATTCTCAATCCGTTCCTGTATGCTTATTATGAGCAGTGCATGTTGATATTGAGGAGCACAGGGGCTACGGTTGTGGAAGTCGAGGAGCAGAATCCTTTCGAGGATGAATATGACCGTTATCTTGATAGACCTCATACTAGTGATGTTTCTTTTGAACAGCTAAGGGGCAGTATTCCTAGCGGTAGCAGAATTACTCTATCTCTGACATGGATTTATATTCCTTTCAACCTGAACGACTCCAAGATTTTTGTAGATAGATTCGAGGACGAGGTGAAAAGACAGCTGGGGATGGATATCAACGAAATGTCGCCTATGGATCTGGAGCAGAATGCGGATATAATCAGGGGCATTTATCAACTGATGGGAAAGAAGAATGCAAGAAGTTTCAATATAAACAGTAATTCCTTGATAGTGGTATCTATGCCTGCAGGAGATGTGGATAGTTGCTATACAACTATAGCACTGCGTAAGTATGTCGTAGATGCTGCGACTGCGGTATATACTGGTGATGCCTATTTGAAAGACTTCACCAATGGAAGCTTGCCGTTTAGGTATTATTCTGCATTGAAGAGAGTCTTGAGTAAGTATGTTCACTATCCTGTCGGCTTGTTTCAAATCCCGCATCATGGGAGCAACAGCAATTATGATTTTCAGTTGATGAACGAAGCTGCTTTATGCCAATTCGCTTTCTGCTGTCAAGATGATAGAGATAAGATGCAAGGTACGACAAGGAATGTGTGCAATGACCTTGGCGGTATTGCAAAAGTGATGGTTCATGTGGTGGATGAGAATGGAGAAAGTGAGATTGTGCAGGAGATAGAGGGATGAGAGAAGGTGATATTGTTAAAAATACAGGACATGACGCAAAAGGAACAGAGGGCTTTGATTACCAGTTCCTTTATTTTATAAATCGACTGTTGAAAATGGTCGAAAAGAGGGATGTTGTATCATATGAAAAATATGATGATGTATCCATGTTCTCAGGAGAATCCCTTATTTACTATCAGTTAAAGCATACCATTGGAGGAAGTCCTCAAAAGCCAGTGAAACTTTGTTTGCGTGACCAAGACTTGTGGAAGACAATAGCGGTATGGATAGATATAATCAACAAACAGGATGAAAATAAGCAGATAGACTTTTTGGAAAGCAACAGGTTTGTCTTGGTGACGAATAAAAGTTCCGAATGTAACTCTTTTTGGATGGAATTGCAGAAATATCAAACAGGTGACATATCCTTTGATGAATTAAAGAAATTTTATACCAAAATCTATGATGAGACAAAAGAATCTAAGCGAAAGGAAGGAAAGAACAAAAAAGAAAAAACGACAAAGGGCTATATAAAGTGTCTCCTTGATTTCGATTATGCTGACCGATTGTTGAAATCCATGAGCATCTGTTTTGAGCCTAATTTGAAAGATGAAATACTGGATTCGTTGGAACATAACAAGAATATTCCCAAAAGGAATGTGGAAGAAGCCTTCCATGAACTTCTTGGCATGATTAAGGATAAAAGTTATTCTGCCAAAAAGGACTCATACACCAGAGATGAATTCTCCAAGGCGTTTGACAGAATCTGTCAAAAATACAGAGAACGAAAATTTTCTTTTAAGAAGAATACAATTACAGAATTGCCATCTCATTTGGAAGAACAGGTTTTCATAAAACAGTTGATGGATGTAGAAGATATAACAAATGATGATGTTAATGAGATTGTAGAATATACAAATGAAAAATTTGACTATATAAACAGTGTTCGAGCTGCAATAAATAAAGAGGAAATATCGGTTGAAGAAGTTGAAAATATTAGAGATGAAGCTGTTAGATATTGGCATCAGAAATATAGGTACTATATGAAACGTGTCGATGCGGATGATAACGATAAAATCATAGATAAAGCATGTGACCTGTTAAATGATATAAGGAACAAGGAAATATGCTTTGTAGAGTGTAATTTGGAAACATATTTCTCTAATGGCTGTTTTTACTATCTTTCAGACAAGGATGAGGAGCATGAACCACAAATAGGTTGGCGGCCAGGTTGGGAAGAAAAATACAAGAATAATGGATAGACTATATAATAACGAGGCAATAGTGGGAAGTGTCATTTTGTTATTGCTGAATGATTACGATATGGACATGGCACGATTGAGCATCGTTGTTCCTATGCTTATCAATGACAAGATAAGAAATCGGTTGTCGAAGCACAAAGACAATCTGATAATTGACGATATAAAACATTGCTATGCCGACTTGACATTGAACAGAATTTACCAAGAGATGCTGATTATTGAAATCAATAGCTTGGTTATGTTGGGTCAAGCTGATTTAGTATTGGTAACCAGAGATCGAATATCGTTAACGAATAAAGGCAAGGATGTCATTAAAGAGATTCGAAAGACCAACAGTAAACGCTTGAAGGGTATTCAGATAGTATATAACTTGATATTGAATCGTATTACCCCAATAAATACAGAGCAATTATATAAAGCATTGAATATACAGCTATGAATTTTTATATAAGACAAATAAAATTATGGTTTAAAAAGAACGTAGACCCAAAGGTATATGAGTTTGAACCGAATAAGATAAATGTAATCACAGGAGACTCATCGACGGGAAAGTCTTCTATCTTGAGAATTATAGACTATTGTCTGTTGACGGAACGTTCTACCATTGTGGAGGATGTCATCAACCAAAATGTCAAATGGTATGGACTTGCTTTTTCTTTGAATGGTGTAGATTATGTGATAGCTCGCAAAAATCCTCAAGATGAAACCGCTGAGCAACAGATGTTTTTCTCTGAGAACTCTGATTTTCCAGATAAGTTGCAAGTAAACACTAACCGAGGAGAATTGCTGTTGAAACTTAATGAGTTGTTTCATACGCCCAAGGCTACATTTAGAATTGAAAGAAAGAAGACAGAAGTAAACTTGAATTTTCGCCATTTCTTGATTTTCTCTTATTTGACAGAGGACATTATAGCCACAATGAATACTTATTTCGACACTCAGTTTTTCGGCTCGAAACTTGATTTCGATTATTTCCTTGACGATTTTATCAAAATCGCATTGGGTATAGAGGATGCCGTGCAGGATGAGCTCAAGAAAAAATATTCCGAAGAGAAGAAAAAGGTTGAGGTAGAATACAAAAAGCGTGAAGAATATGCAAAGAAGAAACATGTATATGAGAATACACTTCACCGCTTAAAAGATAAATTCGTTTCATTAGGGCTGGGAGAAGACTGCTTTTTCAATGATGTTGACACTATGCTCAGAATAATAAAACTAGGACTTCAAAAGTTTGAGCAATATAGCGACAACAACAAAATAATGAAGGATTTGGACGAATTGACGAAGAAGCGAAAAATTTTGGTTGCTCAAATAGCCCAGTACAATTGTTTGAAGAGAGAATATGAGCGTTATCAAACACTTTCACAAGACCAAGGAGACAGTTTGATTCCATTGGACTTTCTTAATAAACATATAGAGGAAGTCTTGGACTATGAAGATACGAAGTTGCTTGTGCTGAGTTTGAGAGATTCCTTACAGAAAATAAAAGAAACAAGTTTGCAAAAAGTGGGATTGCCAGTAAACTTTGAGCAACATTACAAGGAGCTGATCGCACAAAGACAGGCAATAGATGCCAAAATCTCACAAATGGACAGACTTTCTAAAAATGCAGGAAGCGTAAGATGGATGCATGAGGTTGTGAAATTGAGAGTAGAATTTGAAAATTTGAAGGAGCCAAAGTTCAAGGGATTGATAGATTCCGCATATATTAATTTACAGGATGAGGTAAACGCCTTGAACGACCAAATATCACGATTTATCTCAAACAAGGCAGATGTTGAAAACGGTCTGGATGAGGCAATCAACAAATACTATAACTCACAAATAGGAATATCTGCATCCTATAACTCTTGCCGCCCTCATTTCAACATTGAGGAGCGAATGTTGATGTTGAAAAGTTCGAATTCCAGATTCTACAAACGTAATGTGGGTAGTAAATCAAACTATATGTTTATGCATCTATGCTTCTTTTTAGGACTGCATGACTTCTTATTGCAGCAGAACAATGCTTTCGTTCCGAATTTCCTGTTTATAGACCAACCAAGCATTCCTTACTACGCAGACAAAAGCAAGCGTGATGAAAATGCTCAAAATGATGATGAGAAGAAATTGCGTGATGCTTTCAACTTGATGAATCGTTTTATGGATACCATTGTCGGATTCCAAAAACATGATTTCCAGATTATTATGATAGAGCATGCAGACAGTAAATATTGGGATGATTTCAAATATTTTGAAACAAAGTATGTGTTTACAGAAGATAAAGATTTCGGATTGATTCCTGAAATTTTAGCAAGAAAATCATGGTGAAATTTTATGATGAGAAAAAATAAATGAGTATTATGCTGAAGTTCAAGTTGATAGATAAATGTTGGCAAGAAGCGACAGGGGTGCCTTCTGATGATGCGGATTTCTTTTTGGAAAAGAATGAATGGGATGATTATGGTTATCATACCATGTATCATTTGCATGCAACAAATAAGTTGACTTCCGAGGGGAATGTATATCTTGGATATATACGTATCATGAAACATGGACAGGAAGAAAAAGAAATCTATTTGTTAAACAAAAAGCAAGGAAAGCAGATCGTGTTTTCAGAGCTCCCAGAAGACTTTGTTTCCTTGACAACATCTATTGATGTATTTAAAGGGTTGAACAAATATTTGTCGCAAGCAGAAAGGCTACAGTTTATAAAACAGATGCACCTCATACTTAATGAGGAGTCGAAATATTATAAATTGGTACATGAGGATGATTGTTTCACTGTTTCTATGTTGAGAGATACAACGATGGACAATTACTCATTAAAGAAAGGTGTCTCTTTGCTGATGGATAAAGCGACATATTATAATCTTCAACAACAATCAATAAAGATAAAGTTTGCAAATGTGGACGAATTTACGCCTCTGAATTTCTCATGTTTACCGAATTTTCAATCTAAAAACATTCCTAATGGAGTCATAACGTTCATTGGAAAAAATGGTTCGGGCAAAAGTACTTCTCTTTACAATCTTGCCAAATTGATGTATGCCTATCCCGACCAACGATTTAGGCTGAAAGAAAAAGTTGGAAAAGTTGAACCTAATGATATAGGTATCAATAAATTGTTTCTGCTGTCATATAGTCCATTTGATAATTTTGTTCTTCCTGGTATAGGAGGGGAAGACTATCGAGTTATCCTTGAAGGGTTGAAAAATAATGATGGGCGTTTCGTTTTTTGTGGCATAAGGGATGTAAAGAAGGAATTTGAGGCGATATTGGAAAATCCTCAAAAAGAAACCTACGAAAAACTGTTTGAAGATACAAGGTTGGACGCAACCTCACTAAAGCCAATAAATATTTTGGCAGACGAATTTGTTCAAGCTATGAATGCTTTAGAGCATGATGTAAATCGGAACAAAATATGGGATGCTATTGGGAGAAAAAGCCGTAGAAACTTTCCTGAAATAGAAGAATTGATGGATGCCTTTTTTATACTCGGTGACGAAGATAGAAAAGACAATTTTCTTCATTTATCTACAGGATATAAATATTTCTTTCATTCTTTAGCTCACATCATTGCCTATATAGAAGAAGATAGTCTCATCCTGTTTGATGAACCAGAAAATCATATTCATCCCCCAATGTTGTCGTTTATGATAAGTTCATTGAGGAAATTTTTGTCAGAATATCAATCGGTCATGTTGATTGCAACACATTCTCCTGTAATTGTTCAAGAAACTTTTTCCAAGAATGTTTTTGTTGTAAGACGATATGATGGCAAGACCATTATATCACATCCACAGATAGAAACTTATGGCGCAAATATTTCTGAGATTACAAGTGAAGTTTTTGACTTGACCACCGATGTTACAAAGTATTACGATGCGTTTGAGAGTATTTATGACAAACTAGATGGTGAAGAAAACTGGCAATCATTGGATGAAATGGTAGAGAGTATTGAAAAGCATTTGGATGGATCTGTTAGCTCTCAAATGCTTTCTTATCTGATGAACCTCTATATTCAAGAACATCCTAACGAATAAAATTATGTGGATTTTATATAAGCCGAAGCTATCTGATGCCAAAAACGACATTGATGTTGTTGTAAGTCATTGTTATAATCTTGATGACTCAGACAAAAGAAAAATGGCTAAGTTGTATGAGGATTATGATGCGGGCAAGGGAGAAGCTACACCACTTCAACTTCAACCGTTAGAAGGGAAAAAAGAAATCATAAGGAGGCAATATGCTAAGACTTCAGGGAAGCAACAAAACAAGAATGAAGACAATCATTTGGTTTACATAAGAAAAGACCTAATGAAAGATGTAGATAAATGTCCATATTGCAGTATCAATGCACCACAACAGCTTGACCACTTTATGGACAAAGCACTTTATGGGCAATTAGCAGTATGCCGCTTAAACTTGGTTCCTCTATGTGGAACATGTAATCTTGCCAAAGGAGAAATCTCATATAAGGAGTTCACCCATCCTTATTATCAGGTATTTCCAAAAGTTCCTTTTTTAAAGGCGGATTGTCGAATTGTAAAAAACAGAGTTGTGGTAGCATTTTCTATAGATTCAAGAATTATAACTGATGCTGTATTGCGCAATAGAATAGAAAAACAAATGCAAAATATAAATTTGGCGGTTCGCTTAGGAAAGGCTACCAATGAATTTTTATCTCAGCTTTGTTTAAGCTGTTTTGTGGAAAAGCAGGAAGAGATTCCTATATATTTGAAATTTCAACTAAAGAATTACGAACAACTGTATGCAATGAATGACTGGAGATGTGCAACTATTCGTGGATTGATTAATTGTCCACAATTCAATATGGATGTAATCAATAATTACAGAATGAATACTGTACCAATAAATGGTGTTGGTGCATGAATTATCAAACACAAATTCTAAAAGAAAATAGCAGGTATGATACAATCCTACACAAAATATAAACAATTCAAGTCTTTGGTGGATGCCAAGGAGAATGGGAAAGCCGTGAGAAGCGGCTTGGACTTTCTGCGCTTCGTGGCAGAAGAATACAGCCGCTTGGAAGTGTATAACAACCAAGAATGTGATGGAGATGATTTCT
>ERZ1026866.322-NODE-322-length-30351-cov-49.344303_pt1 | contig 30351 bp, 40 predicted proteins | sample MGYA00380163_ERZ1026866 | MGnify/ENA primary metagenome ERZ1026866 (study PRJEB33269, sample SAMEA4719799) | human gut metagenome | biome: human-associated habitat; feature: organic feature; material: feces | place: Cameroon | collected 2013-10 ...
CAACCACCTTGCCGGTTTCCAAGTCAACTACCACCATGTCGCTAGCCTTCATGGTATCATAGTCAACGCCTGATGGCTTGATGACAACAAGACCTTTTTCGCGGTCGATGCCACTCACGTTTCCCCATGTAAAGAGCACGAGGTTGTGCTTTACGAGGTCAAGATTTGCCTTGAACACTTTTTCTTTTAATTCTTCTAACATAATATATATAGTTTGAGTTGAATATTCTATTTCAAGTTGAACGATGGGTCTTCCTCATAGGCCTTTTTGTTGAAGCGATAGAGGGCGGCACCTCGTTTCGAATTGACTTTATCAATCAGTTCTGTTTTCTCGATGAAGTCGATTTCCTTCACGCGTTTGCGGAAGTTGCGCTTGTCAATCTCTTCTCCCAATACTGCCTCGAACACGTGCTGAAGCTGTGTCAGCGTGAAGAGGTCGGGGAGGAGCTTGAAGCTCAGCGGTTCATGATTGATGCGACGTCGAATCTGGCAGATGGCGTCGTGAATCATGGTTCTGTGGTCGGAATAGAGTTCAGGAAGTTCGTTCAGACTTACCCATTCCAATCCATGTTCGATGCGGAGACTATCATCGTAGTCTACTACATTGATGAGGGCACAGTAGGCGATGGAGATAACTCGTTCTCCCGGGTCGCGGTCGATGCGGCCGAATGCTCCCACCTGTCTGATATAGAGGTTACGCATTCCAGTAAGTTCGTAGATAACTCGGTTGGCTGCATCTTCGAGGTTTTCCTCTGCGCCAACGAAGCCACCATAGAGTGACCATTCGCCACGTCCTGGATCCATCTTTCGTTTGCCTATCAGTACCTGAAGGCTACTGCCGTTGAATCCGAAGATGATACAATCCACGGATACCAATACCTTGGAGTATTCGTTATAAAACTGCGTCATGGTTGCGTTGATTTGAATGTTAAGATTCTAAGAATTGATTTATTGTTTATTCTGTTTCCTTAGGTCGCTCCCGTTAGGAAGCTTTGAGTCTTGTTGGAAAGCTGGGAGCCAGAAGTAGAAGAAAGGATGGAAGGATATAGGCAAATCCACATGTTGATTACATGATTCTATATGCAGATTGCACTATATTTGCAGATTACACTAAAGGAAAATCCTAACTCCTAACTTCTAACTCCTAACTTTGTTTTATATTTTACCAGAAGTATGCGTAGAATGCAGCGCAGAGACCGATTACTACGAGTGTACCAATGATATCGAAGGCACTCCAGCTCTCACGGATAGACTTCTTGAAGTCTGATGTGAAGGTGATTGCCTCTACCTGCTCCTTGCTTGGAGCTGGAGTGAAGCAGCTTACTACTACCATGAAGATGATGAGGAAGACGAGCAGCCAGCACTCGAATACGAGCCAGTTGGTCTGCCAGAACCATGCGGTGTAATCCCAGAATGCACCATCCATTGTTGCCTTACCTGTATCAGTGATGACGTTGGTAACGAGGCGGAGCATACCGATGAGGAAACCGGTAATCATGGTGTATTCACCTGCCTTTGGAGTAATCTTCTTGAAGAAGATACCCATTGCAAATACGGCTACCATGGCTGGAGCCAGGAGTGACTGGATACCCTGGAGATAGTTGTACAATGTATCCATCTTCATCATGATTGGCAACCATGCGAAACCAAGAACTACAACTACTACGGTAGCGATACGGCCAACGAGTACGTAGTGAGCCTCAGACATTCCCTTCTTCAATGGCTTGTAGAAGTCCTCGGTGAAGAGGGTAGCACAGCTGTTGAAGAATGCTGCCAAAGAAGCAACGAGTGCGCAGATGAAACCGATGGTTACGATTCCCTTGATACCTGCAGGAAGAACGGTCTTTACCATGATGGCGAAGGCTGCATCAGTCTCATTCATCTGGATAGCGCCCTTCTGAGCCAAGGCTGCTGCAATCATACCTGGAATGAGGAACATGAAGCAAGGGAGAACCTTGAAGAAACCGGCTGCGATAGTACCGCGGCGGGCACGCTTCATAACCTCTACGTTGCTTTCGCCAGGAACCTGGCCGAGTACACGCTGAACGATGTGCTGGTCAGTACACCAGTACCAGAAACCGATGATGGTTGCACCGATGAATACTACGAAACCTGGATACTCCTGATACATTGAGTCACCTGCCTCCCAGTGGAACATGTGGGTTGTACCATAGCCGTTGTTCAACTTGCCGCAGTAGTCCATCATATCTGCCCAACCTGCAGAGATGCTTCCACCGCCGAGGGTAGAAAGACCGAGGAAGAGCACGAGGAATGAACCGATGACGAGGATAGGTGTCTGGATGGTTGACAGAGTCATCACACCCTTCATTCCGCCGAATACGGTGAAGATGGTGGTGAGGATAATCAAACCGATAGCACCTGCCCAGAAGTTCAAGCCCCAGAGATACTCGAAGAAAATTCCACCTGTAAGAGCAGTAACGCTCACCTTGGTGAGGATATAAGCAACGAGTGTGATGATAGAGAGCCATGAACCTGTGCGCTGAGTGTAGCGGAACTTCAGGAAGTCAGGCATGGTGATGATCTTACCCATCTTGTTGATGAGCAACTGATAGAAAGGTACGAACAACCAACCGAGGATGAGGATCATCCAACCCTGCATCTCCCAGTGAGCCATACCTACACCACTCTTGGCACCTGTACCGGCAAGACCCACGAGGTGCTCAGAACCGATGTTGGCTGCGAAGATAGCCATACCGATTACATACCATGGCTCACCCTTACCGAAGAGGTAAGCAGAAGAGTCTTCACCTTGCTGAGCCTTTCTGTCTTTCACGATCGCATGCCAGACAGCCCAAATCACGCCGATTACACCAATGGCGAGTACTGTCCAATCAAGCCATACGAATTCTGTTGAATTCCAATTCATAATTACTATAAGATTGTTTTTTATTTATTATTTGTTTATTCTTTCTTTTATTGGATGCCTTCCTTACTTCTTAACGCTGAACTTGTAAGCGAGGTGAGAGTAATACTTCTCTCCAGGCTTCAAAGTTGCATCTGTCCAGCCCTTTACGCCCTGGGCAATCTTGGTTGGAGAATCAGGATACTTCTGGCTCTCGAAGCAGACGCTCACGTGCTTTGGATACTTGATTCCATGCTTGCAGGCAATGCCTGTGCCCTGGAAGTTACCAGTGTAGACCTGAATACCTGGCTCGTTGGTGAATACCTCGAGCAGGATGCCGCTCTTTGGAGAATAGAGGCTTGCGCAAACGGTCTTGTCGTCTCCCTTGCCATCCTTATAGGTGTTCAGACACCAGTTGTGGTCGTAACCTGTAGCGTTCTTGATCTGGTCGAAGCTGTAATCTACCTTCTTGCCAATCTCGGTAGGAGTGCGGAAGTCCATTGGAGTTCCTTCTACGTCCTTGATTTCACCTGTTGGGATGTAAAGTGAATCAGCTGGTGTGAACTTGTCTGCATTGATGTACATTACCTGGTCGAAACCTTCCTTAGAAGGATCGCCATTCAGATTGAAGTAGCTATGGTTGGTCATGTTGACAACAGTTTCCTTATCTGTTGTTGCACCAAATTCGATATCGAGTGTATTATCACTCTTCACTGTATATTTAGCAGTAGCTGTCACATTACCAGGGAAACCATTCTCGCCATCCTTTGCCTGGATAGTGAAGGTTACAGAAGAATCATTCTTCTCTGTAACATCATAAACCTGATTCAACCAGCCGGTAGCACCACCGCCATGGAGGCAGTTGCCATTATCGTTTGGCTTCAGATTGTAAGTCTTGCCAGCAATAGTCAACTTTGAATCCTTGATACGGTTGGCGTAACGACCTACTGAAGATCCGTAATCAGATGGAGAGTTGAGCGTATCTGCATACTGATGGATGTTATCATAACCCAATACTACATCTGTAGGTTTGCCATCCTTGTCAGGAACTGATATGGAAACTACACGGCCACCATAGTTGGTGAGGCACACTTCCATGCCACTGGCATTCTTGAGGGTTACTAACTCAGTCTTCTTGCCCAAAACAGTAGAATCGAAGTCTGCTGGATTCAAGCCTGACTGTGTAAGACTAGCATTGCTGCTTGAAGAACAAGCTGAGAGGGTAGCGATTGCCGCGAAACCAACTCCCATAAAGAGGTTCTTTGCGTTACTCATTTTTAGGTTGTTTTATATCGTTTATTAATTTTGGGTGTAAAATTACAATTTTATTTCGAATTAGCAAGCGTTTTCCCTAACTTTTTTCATTCTAAAGTGTGATTTTAACACTATTTGCATATAATTGCCCTATTTCGGGCGTATTTACCTCAATTTTCCATGTTTTTTCGGCATTCTTTTGGGTTAAAGAAAGGACATAAAAAAACTGCAGTCGGCAAATGTCAACTGCAGTTCCTTTATATATATTAATAATGAATATTAGCAAACCTTGTGAGAACCCTCAGAGATAACCACTGGGTAAATCTCAGGAGCGTGACCATACTTAGCTGTGAACTTAGCGGTAACATCCTCAACAAACTTGTCGTAGATGTCGTCTTTTACCAAGTTGATGGTGCAGCCACCGAAGCCACCACCCATGATACGGCTACCAGTAACACCGTTCTCCTTGGCAACCTCGTTCAAGAAGTCGAGCTCCTCGCAGCTTACCTCGTATTCCTTGCTCAAACCGTGGTGAGTCTCATACATCTTCTGACCTACAGTCTCGTAGTCACCCTTCTCAAGAGCATCGCAGACTGCCAATACGCGGTCCTTCTCGCCCAATACGAAGTGAGCGCGGCTGTAATCCTCTTCGCCTACCTCTGCGCGAACCTCTTCCAACTGCTCCCATGTGCAATCGCGGAGAGTCTCGAACTTAGCCTCTGGGTGCTTGGCAGCAATGTGCTTAACCACATTCTCGCATGAGTTACGACGGTCGTTGTATGGAGAACCTGCCAACTCGTGCTTAACCTTAGAGTTAACCAAGCAGAGCTTGTATCCCTGTGGATCGAATGGGAAGTACTCAAACTCACGGCTGTTGCAGTCGAGACGCATCAGCTTGCCCTCCTTGCCGAATACAGAAGCAAACTGGTCCATAATACCGCAGTTTACACCTACGTACTTGTGCTCAGTAGCCTGACCAGCGAGAACGAGATCCCACTTAGAAACCTTGTTGTCACCGAAGAGGTCGTTCAAAGCGAAAGCAAAGCAGCTCTCAAGAGCAGCAGAAGAAGACATACCTGCACCGAGAGGCACATCACCATAGAATGCTGCATTGAAACCTTTAACGTCAACGCCCAAAGCCTTCATCTCCTGGCAGATACCATAGATGTAGCGTGCCCATGAAGCGCGAGGACCCTCTGGGTCATTTACCTTGAACTCAACGCGGTCCTTCAAGTCGATAGAGTAGAGCATAACTGTATCTGTTCCGTTAGGACGAATCTCAGCCATAATGCCCTTGTCAACTGCACCTGGGAATACGAATCCACCATTATAGTCGGTGTGCTCGCCAATCAGGTTAATACGACCTGGTGACATATAGATGTTACCTGTTTTGCCATCAAAGTGCTTGATGAAACGGCTTCTTACTTTTTCGATATCCATAATAGTTGTTGTTTAAAAAGTTATTATTAAAGATTTGATTATAAACTAGTTATTCCCGGATAAATCAAGTTTTGCTTCACCCGGGAATAGATTTTTCCGGAATTTACTCTACAGGGATGTCCTTGTTGACATTCTTGCAACCTGCGAGCGCATAGAAAAGAATGTATGCGATCATGGCGATGATAACCCAGTAAGATGCGATAGGGCCAGCAGCCTTAGCAACTGCATCCTGGATGAGAGGCATTACACCACCACCAACTACCATCATCATGAAGATACCTGATGCCTGAGCTGTGTATTTGCCAAGACCCTCAACAGCAAGGTTGAAGATTCCACCCCACATGATAGAAGTACACAAACCGCAGATGGCGATGAGTACACACTTGGTAGGGATTGTAAATGCTACAACGCCAGTACCATGGTCGTCGAGCTTGAGAAGGCTTGCAATCTCTGAATCACCTGCCAAAGAGAAGTTCAATGTGTTTGCCTCTGGCAAGAAGATGGCTGTGAGCAACAGGAGGATAGCTACTGTTGATACTACTGTCATCTGTGTCTTGGTAGAAACGGCACCGCTGATGAATGAGCTGAGGAATCGGCCGCACATCATAAGCAACCAGTAAACTGCTGCGAAAGCACCACCTACAGAAGCTGCACCTGTGAAGTCCATGCTACTGATGTAGAAGATAAGCTGAGCAGGAATACCAATCTCAACACCTACATAGAAGAAGATACCGATGACACCGAGTACGCAGTGACGGAAAGACCAAGGACTGTGGTCGTACTGTACATTCTCCTTCTTGATGTTTGGCTCAGGAATAGCAACGAACCAGATGATGAAGAAAGCTGCGATGAACACAGCCATACCGATGAAGAGGAGAGGAGCAACGTCGCTCATACTTGTGTTGGCTGTAACTGTACCTACAAGCACACCTGCCAACAATGGAGTAAGAGTACCGCTCAAAGAGTTCAATGTACCACCAATCTGAATGAGCTGGTTACCACGGTTACCACCGCCACCAAGCAAGTTCAACATTGGGTTTACCACTGTGTTAAGCATACATACGCAGAAACCGCAGATGAATGCACCCAACAGATAAATGATGAGGTTGAGGCAAACTGCGCCAGAGCTGAGTGTGAATACTGGGATGTCGTCACCGAAGATGCTTGATAAGTACTGGATCATCAAACCGATTGTACCGACAGCAAGTGCGATCAATGCTGTTTTCTTGTAACCCTTGTTTTCAATCATCTTGCCGGCAGGAATACCCATGAAGAGGTAAGCGGCAAAGTTCATGAAGTTACCCATCATGGCTGCCCAAGAGTACTTAAAGCCCCAGATGTTGCCAAAAGGTGCTCCCATGTTAGTTACAAACGAAATCATTGCAAAGATAAAACACATCGTAATGATTGCAATGATGCGACCGTTGTTGTTTCCAATTTTTTGTTCCATTGTTTAATTTTGATAGTTGATATTTTATTGTTATGTTTAATATTTTGCGTTTTATTGCCGGTTTACCCGTGTTTTGTTTACTCAAGTCTGTTTTACCGCAAAAAGGAGCAACTGCCTCTGCATGAATTGTTTAGAGGCAGCAACTCCTAATATTGTATGAAAGATTTTTATTTCTCTACGCCAAACTTATAGATTGTTTTCTGGGTGTATGTCTCACCTGGATTCAATCGGCAACTTGGGAAGTAAGGATGGTTAGGTGTATCTGGGAACTTCTGTGCCTCGAAGCAAACAGCGCTGCGACGTGGGAAGGTTGCACCGTGCTGGCCTACGAAATCTGCCAGGAAGTTACCTGTGTACATCTGCATACCTGGTTCTGTGGTGTAAACCTCCATTGTACGGCAGCTAACAGGGTCCTTGATGCGAGCAGCAAAACTCAACTCGCCTTCTTCCTTCTTATTCAATACATAGTTGTGGTCGTAACCCGAACCATTCTTAATCTGCTCGTTGTCCGCGTTGATGTCCTGACCGATTGGCTTTGGAGTGCGGAAATCGAATGGCGTACCCTCTACCTTCAGGATTTCACCTGTTGGGATAGACTCCTCATCTATAGGCAGATAGTAGTCTGCGTTAACCTGACAGATAATGTTGTCGATGGTTGGAGTTGGGTTAGCGATACCCTGGATAGAGAAGAATGCATGGTGGGTCAGGTTGCAGATGGTCATCTTGTTAGTTGTAGCCTGATACTTGATGACGAACTCATTGTCGTCAGTCAAGGTGTAAGCCACCCAGACGGTCAGCTCTCCTGAGAAACCTTCCTCGCCGTATGGGCTGGTGTACTTCAATACTACGGCATTGTCGCTCATGCGAGTTGCATCCCAAACGTGTGCGTGGAATCCAGTAGGGCCTCCATGCAAATGGTTCTTGCCATTGTTGCATGCTAGCTGATACTCCTTGCCATGAAGGGTGAACTTACCCTCCTTGATGCGGTTACCGTAACGACCGATGAGGACGCTCAAGAAAGGCTCAGGCGAGTTGATGACATCCTGGATGTTGTCGTGACCCTGAATGAGGTTGGCGTAGTTGCCGTCCTTGTCAGGCATCATAATTGCAACAACAGCACCACCGTAGTTAGTCACAGCAATCTCGTTGCCCTGCTTGTTTCTCAACACGAAGAGATCGGTCTTCTTTCCGTTCACTGTGGTCTGAAAATCTTCTCTTTTCAAACCACACTTGTTAACTGGTTCTGTATTCATAATATATCATTGTTTAGTTACTCTACCTTATGTACTAAAGTAATTTACTGCAAAGTAACTAAAAAAAAATGAATGTGACAAATCTTTTAGCAATTATTTGATTTAAAAAAACTAAAAATTTTTAGGAGAGCAAATCTGCCACTACGTAACTTGAACCGCCAACGAAGATGAAATCGTTATTTTTCGCGTTTTCTTTTGCTGCTTTATATGCTTCTTTTACAGAATGATACGCATTTCCGTGCAAGTCATACTCCAATGCGAAATCTCTCAGTTTCGCCACAGGGATGGCTCTTTTGGTAGAAGGCTGCGTCCAGTAGTATTTTACCCCGTTTTTGAGCTGTTGACTCAAAAGTTGCAAAACGTGTGTCACATCCTTGTCGTCAACCATGCCGAAGACGATGTGCTTGGTCTCTGCCTTCACACTCTTGATTTGTGGAGCCAGATAGTTCCAGCCAGCCAGATTATGCCCCGTATCGCAGATGGTGAGAGGTGCATCATTGAGCTTCTCCCATCTGCCGCGGAGTCCGGTCAGTTCACAAACCTGGGCGAAGCCTTTTCTGATGGCAGCGTTGCCGATAGTAGTGTTCTGTCGGAGGATGCTGAGTGCTGCAAGGATGGTTTTCCTGTTGCATTCCTGGTAGGAACCCTTCAGTTCCATCTCTACATGGCTTTCCATCTCTGTATCCTGCGCAGAGAAATCCTGTGCAAAGAGGATAGGAGCCTGCATCTCCTTCGCTTTCTCTTCAAACACAGGGCGGGTTTCTTCAAGATATTCGCCTACAACCACTGGCACGTGTGGCTTGATGATGCCTGCTTTCTCGCCGGCAATCTCTGACAACGTGTTGCCCAGAAACTGGGTGTGGTCGAAACTGATGTTGGTGATGATGGAAAGCATTGGGGTGATGATGTTGGTGCAGTCGAGTCTGCCGCCCAGTCCTACCTCGATTACGGCGTAATCTACACCCTGCTCGGCAAAGTACTTCAGTGCCATGGCAGTGGTCAGTTCGAAGAAGGATGGATGGAGAGGTTCGAAGAAGCTTCGGTTCTGCTCTACGAAGTCGATGACATACTGCTCCGGAACGCATTCGCCGTTAACTCGGATGCGCTCTCTGAAATCTACGAGATGAGGGGAGGTGTAGAGACCTACCTTGTATCCCTGACTCTGCAGGATGGCGGCGATGGTATGAGAGCAGGAACCCTTGCCATTGGTTCCGGCAATATGGATGGTCTTGTATTGGCGATGGGGATGTCCGAAGTGTTCGTCCAGGGCATGGGTGGTTTGAAGGCCTGGCTTGTATGCTTTGGCTCCAATCTTTTCGAACACTGGGGTGCTGTTAAAAAGGTATTCTGTTGTTTCTTGATAATTCATGAGCTATATATTAATGTATGAGATGAAAAAAAGGCAATCTCATCACCGGCGATAGCCAATGCATGAGATTGCCAGTATTAATACTAAAAACTACAACTTCCGTTTTTACTTGAACAGGTTCTTGATGCTGTCGAAGATTGACTTCTTGTCAGCATTATCAGCCTTGAAGTTCTCGCATTCCTTGAACTTCTTCACCAGTTCCTTCTCCTCCTTGTTCAGAGTCTTAGGAATGTAGACGGTGATGTTGACGATGATGTCGCCTCTTCCGTAACCATATCCCTTGATGGCCGGCATTCCCTTGCCGCGAAGACGAAGCTGCTTGCCTGGCTGAGTTCCCGGTTCTATCTTGATGGTGGTCTTGCCTTCGAGTGTTGGAATCTCTATCTCGCCGCCAAGGACGGCTGTCGAGAAGTCGAGCACGAGATTGTAATAGAGATCCTTGTCCTGGCGTTCAAACTGTTCGCTCTTTTCCACGCGTACAATCACCTGCAGGTCGCCGTTCACGCCATTGTGCTTGCCGGCACCACCCTTGCCAGGAACCGTGACAACCATTCCGTCGTCAACACCTGCCGGGATGTTTACCTCTACCACTTCCTCGCCGGCAACGATACCCTCGCCGCCACAAGCCTTACACTTGTTCTTGATTACATGACCTTCGCCGCCGCAAGTAGGGCAGGCAGCCTGGGTCTGCATGGTTCCGAACATAGAGCGAACCGTGCGTACGGTGTAACCCGTGCCGTGACAGGTAGGACAGGTTTCTGGCTGAGAACCAGCCTCGCAGCCCGAACCGTGACAAGCCGTACAGGTCACGTCCTTGCGAATCTTAAACTTCTTGGTGCATCCTGTGAAGGCTTCCTGCAGGGTGAGCTTAGCCTGAACGCGCAGGTCTCTTCCCTGATACTGCTGTGGCTGAGCGCCACCGCCTCCAAAGCCACCGCCGAATCCGCTGAATCCCCCGTGTCCGCCGAAGATGTCGCCAAACATAGAGAAGATGTCATTCATGTCCATGCTGGCTCCACCACCGAATCCGCCGCCGAATCCGCCCTGAGGACCGTTGAATCCAAACTGGTCGTACTGCTGACGCTTCTGAGGGTCGTGCAGAACCTCGTAAGCCTCGGCAGCTTCCTTGAACTTTTCTTCCGCCTCCTTGTCGCCAGGGTTGCGGTCAGGGTGATACTTGATGGCTATCTTGCGGTAAGCCTTCTTGATTTCGTCTTCTGATGCCTGCTTATCTACGCCAAGCACCTCATAATAGTCTCTCTTAGCCATTGCTAATTCTTTATTCTAATAATGATGTTTCTTGAATGATATTCTCCTCCTTGATGATGGATAAACTGAAGCCAATCAAATTATAGGCAATTAAATCACGAAGATGATTGGCGCTCAGATTACTGACCTACGGCAACCTTGGCGTGACGGATCACTTTATCGTTGAGGGTGTAACCAGTCTGTACGCAGTCTATTACCTTGCCCTTCTTGTCGTCGCCCATTCCTGGTACCATGGCGATGGCCTCGTGGAAATCCACATCGAAATCCTTGTCGGCAGTTTCAATCTTCTTCACGCCAAGACCCTCAAGTGTCTTTACGAACTTATTGAAAATCATCTGTACGCCTTCCTTGATGACCTTAGGGTCCTCGCTTTTGTCGGCGAGTGCACGCTCAAAGTCGTCGAGAACAGGGAGGATGGCAGAAATGGTCTTCTCGCCGCCGTTGAGGATAAGGTCTGCCTTCTCCTTCATGGTGCGCTTGCGGTAGTTCTCAAATTCTGCAGTCTTGTAGAGCAGCGTCTTCTTGAGTTCTTCCACTTCCTGCTGAGCCTTGGTCAATGGGTCAACCTCAGCGTTCTCTGCCTTGTTGTCAGCGTTCTCTGCCTTGTTGTCAGCCTTAGCCGACTCATTGTCAGTTCCAGCTTCCTGCTCTTCGGCATTTGCCTCGGCATTATTCTCGTTTTGAGTAGCGTTCTGCTCAGCGTTCTCGTTAAGAACCTGCTCCTGAGCGTTACCGTCTTCAACTTTTATATTCTTTTCTTGTGACATAGTCTTAAATTTTTTAAACATGATTATTTTTTATTAGGTATTTAACAAAGAGTGTGCCAATCCGATTCGCATCAGATTGGCACTCTCTCTATATATGTAAATATGTGTATTCTGGTTACTGCTGCACACCATACATCTTTGCCTTCTGCTCCTTGATGGCCTCATCGTAGATATACTCGTCGTAAGACATGAGCTTGTCGATGGTTCCAGATGGAGTGAGCTCGATGATGCGGTTTGCCACGGTGTTGATGAACTCGTGGTCATGGCTGGCGAAGAGGATGTTGCCTCTGAAAGCCACCAGGTTGTTGTTGAATGCCTGGATACTCTCCAAGTCCAGGTGGTTGGTAGGAGTATCGAGAATCAGACAGTTGGCGTTCTGCAACTGCATGCGGGCAATCATACATCTCATCTTCTCACCTCCTGAGAGCACGTTCACCTTCTTCAGTACTTCCTCACCGCTGAAGAGCATTCTACCTAAGTAACCCTTCATGGCCACCTCGTTGCCTGGACCATACTGGCTCAACCAATCTACGAGGTTCATGTCGCTCTGGAAGAATTCTGTATTGTCGAGTGGGAGATAGGCTGTTGTGATGGTAATACCCCACTTATATTCACCTGCGTCAGCCTTGCGGTTGCCGTTGATGATCTCGAAGAGGGCAGTCATCGCCTTAGGGTTGTGAGAGAGGAATACAACCTTCTCACCCTTCTCGATATTGAAGTTTACGTTGTCGAAGAGAACTGTTCCGTCCTCATCGCAAGCCTTCAGACCTTCAACCTCCAGGATCTGATTACCTGGTTCACGGTCCATCTGGAAGATGATGCCTGGGTACTTACGGCTAGATGGGCGGATTTCCTCAACATTCAGCTTCTCCAACATCTTCTTGCGGGATGTGGTCTGCTTACTCTTAGCCACATTGGCAGAGAATCGGCGGATGAACTCCTCCAACTGCTTCTTCTTCTCCTCGGCCTTCATCTTCTGGTTCTGAGCCTGACGGAGAGCCAACTGAGAACTCTCGTACCAGAAAGAGTAGTTACCGGCAAACATGGTTACCTTACCGAAGTCGATATCCACGGTCTGTGTGCTGACAGCATCGAGGAAGTGACGGTCGTGAGAAACCACGAGAACAGTCTGCTCGATGTTGCTGAGGTATTCCTCCAGCCACTCTACGGTGTCGAGGTCGAGGTCGTTGGTAGGCTCATCGAGGAGGAGGTTGTCTGGGTTACCGAAGAGAGCCTTCGCCAGCATCACGCGCACCTTCTCTGTGTTAGAAAGTTCGCCTACGAGCTTATCGTGGAGTTCCTCCTTTACGCCAAGGTTCTGGAGCAGCTGGGCAGCGTTGCTTTCAGCCTCCCAACCATTCATCTCAGCGAACTTGAGCTCCAGCTCAGCAGCCAGGTTACCATCTTCCTCTGTCATTTCTGGCTTAGCGTAGAGGCGCTCGCGCTCCTTCATGTTTTCCCACAATGGCTGATGGCCCATCAGTACGGTGTCCATCACGCGGAACTCGTCATACTTGAAGTGGTCCTGCTCCAAAACGGAAAGGCGCTCGCCTGGTCCCATCTCCACTGTACCCTTGTTTGGCTCCAGATCGCCGCTGATGGCGCGGAGGAGAGTTGACTTACCGGCACCGTTGGCACCGATTACGCCGTAAATATTACCATGTGTGAACTTGAGGTTTACATCTTTGTAAAGCACTCGCTTACCGAATTGAATTGCAAGATTTGTTACTGTAATCATCTTAATTCTATAAGTCTCTTATTTTCAACTATTTATAAATTCTTATTTTCTGTTACTTGCATATTGCTCACGAATGTACCTACGTCGTTCTGTAACGTGGGTCGTTTTCGTCAACTTCATCCCAAGTCGCAGGTACACCATCGAACTTTCCTTTCTCTTTGTTTTCGGGTGCGTATTTTTCCCTTAGCGCATGAACGTCATTTGTCATTCTCCATACCTTGAAGAACAATATGATGTTCAATATTGCGCACACGAACACTATTATATAAATAAAACCTTCCATAATCTTAATGTTTAAATATTACACTTCGATTCCGTTATCAGCAAGAATCTTCCTGAGAAGACGAATCTCGCTGTCCTTAGACTTGATAGTCTCGTTCTGTGCATTGATGATCTGAATGAGCTGGGCATTCTTCTCTTTTAATGAGAGTTCTTCTCGCTCTTTTGCCCGTTCAGAACCTGTATTTATGTTCTGACTATTGTCGCCTACATTGCCTGTATTTATAAGTTGAGGCATTGGCATGCCGTTCATGAATGCCTCTTTAATGGATTCATCCATCTTTCGATGCGCTTCGTCACTTAGGTGAATTACCATATTTTCGTTCATGCTTCCGCTTCCATACTTCAACCAGCTATAACTGACTCCAAGAGAGTTGCATATTTTGCTAATCGTCCCCTCAGATATTGATAGCTTTCCGCTTCTCATCTTACCGATGTTGTTCGTACCGGTAGCTTTCATGAAGGCGTTTTCACTCATCTTCTTAATCTTGATGAGGTAATCTAATCTTTCTTGTACCGAATTTAATGTTCCCATAACTCCTTTTAGTTTTATATTCGTAATTATAATCACATGAAACGTTAAAGTTCGGTAATATACCGAAGTATTTTACCGAAAAATTAGGTAGTTTACCGAAGTTTTTGTACCTTTGCACTCGTGATTCAGTTAAAGCAATAAAACAACACTGACACAAACGGAGGCCGAAGCGACCGAAAATGCCGTATCTTACATTAGCACTGCAAATATACGACTTTTCTGCGAATCCTCCAAATATTTATAGTTAATATTAAATAAAGCAATATGAAAAAGTTGACAAAGGCAGACATTTTAGGCATAAAGCCTGGAAAAATCGAGGTATTTGTACTCGATAACGCCAAAGCTATCATGTCGGCTCGACAGTATGCTTGGCTGCTAGGTAAGACTGAACCGCCTGAAGGTGTGGCGAGATACAAGACGAAGGCTAACTTCGAAAACAAGACACTGGTCATCGAGGCTGTTCCGGTTGAGTAGTAAACTTTAAAAGGTTAGATTATGGAGGAAATAGCTAGAAAAGAAACAATGACCTCGCTTGATATAGCTGAGGTGACTGGGATGCGACATGCTGATGTTATGAGAAGTATCCGAAATATGGAAGAAGCGTGGGTGAAAGTATCAGAACGCAATTTTGCGTTGTCATCATATAAGCAGGCTCAGCCTAACGGAGGATACAAGGACGTTCCTTGTTACGTTCTCAACAAGACAGAATGTTTGTATGTTGCCACAAAGTTCAATGACGAGGCAAGAGCGAAACTGGTGTTGCGTTGGGAGGAACTGGAAAATCAAGCCCGCAAGAGCGAAATCGTTATGCCAAACTTCTCGAATCCTGCTGAAGCAGCTAGAGCGTGGGCTGATCAATACGAACATAGACTGAAGCTTGAAGCTAAGGCAAGGGAAGATGCTCCTAAGGTTGAATTCTTCGAATCGGTAGCCGAGAGTAAGGATGCTGTTGAAATGAAAGCTGTTTCAAGTACTCTGAATTATGTGGCTGTTGGAAGGAATAAGCTGTTTGCAATATTGCGAGAGCAGAAAGTGTTGCAGTCTAACAATATCCCTTATCAGAAGTATATCGATGCAGGTTATTTCCGCACTATCGAAACCAAAAAGAATTGTGGTACGGAGGTTCGAATCTTTATCAAGACCCTTGTTTACCAGAAAGGTCTTGATTACATAAGGAAGCTGCTCAATAAACTTGGTTATAAGCCAAAAGAGAGTAAGGAGCAAACATTGTTGGAATTTAAAGATTAAGAATATGAGAGTGAAGAATAAAAAAGAAAAGAATGAATTTCGTGAGGCTATCAATAAGCACCTTAAAAATAGTGGGGAGAGCGTTGTAGAGAATAAACCATTTGTAGATTCTATTGTTGAAATGAAAAACAACTTTAGATTCAAAGTCCTCGAAACTTGTGACGGCGGTGAAATTGTTACAGGTGTTATTCATTCTACTAATGAAGAAGGAGAGGTTTGTCCTTGTGTTTTAGGTGTCATAGTAAACGAATTGACATCGGATAGAGGCGAAGATGGTAAAACGATATCAATAGAATACCTTTCGGAGTCACAGGTTTTAGATTTGATTCAAAACCTAACAGCAGCATATCGCAATTTGCGAAGCATAAATATGAGGCTTCACGACTTAAGAGTATGTAACCCTGATGGGTCTTATGATGATTAAGCCTATGCCAGGCAAGAATCGAAGTAAGGTCGGTATCGACGTGGTGGAGAAAATTATCTCGTTGAAGGAAGTAGACCAGGAATTCCTGACCAATAAGACAATCCTGGCATACCTTGGAGGAGTCAGCAAAGAGTACATCAAGGATCTGAGGGAAGCGGGCATTTTGCCTTACTATAAGGTGCGCAACACTGTATTCTATAAGGTGTCTGATGTCCGCAAGATGATAGAGAAGAATAAGGTTGTTAGTTAATAATAGTAAGTTTTAGTTATTCATGCTTTATGCCGTGGCCCGTGAGGGTGATAGGTTAGTTTTATGTTGATAACTCATAGCGATGAGTGATGGGGCGGATTTTACCCATATCGTTTGCGCCCCATTTTGGCTGAGTAGCTCAGTTGGATAGAGCAGGTTGATTCCTAATCACCGGGGCGTGAGTTCGAACCTCACCTCAGTCACACTCTCTTACAATTCCGTTTCGTATGTATCTCGAACGGTGCAAAGGTAAGTTCTTACCTTATAAAGTAGGTCGTTTTAGGGCAGCGACAATCTTGCACCGGGAGAGGTTCGGAAAGGACCAGAGAAGTAGTTCTTTGACACATCGGTTAAAAAGTGGCGTGGAAAAAGAAGTAACTGGATAGCGCAGTGAGCGCCGTGACTCTGGTGAAAGGACGCACGCAATACGAAAAATCAAGCTAATCTGCATCAAGTAGGCAGACGGACTACATCGGAATGAAGAATCGTCGATGCAAGCACTGGTGAAAACGTTGCAGTCTTGTGGGCAGGAAAAGCCCTGAAAATCCAAAATGAAGTGAGAATTGCTCATTCATAATAAAATCAAAGAGGTGATTGGTGTAATCGGAAGCACAGCGACAACTAGATGATACCGTTCTTATCGTCGTGAGATGGAGGTTCGAGTCCTTTATCACCTCCAAATGATTACTTGTTTCGTTTCATTTATTTGGTATAAATGACTTTATTGAATTGTTACCTTTGCAGTCGGTTCGGGAGAATAGGCTGCCATATCGCAGGTTGGAGCAGTTGGCTAGCTCGTTGGCCTCATGAGCCAAAGGTCGCAGATTCGAGTTCTGCACCTGCAACTAAAGTTTTCTTCAAATTAAAATAAGGTGAAAAAGATTGATACATGTAGGCAGCTCGCCCGTGAGGGTAGGCTGCTTTTAAAAGAGCTTTCGTGTAATAGATTATATTCGTTCTAAATCAAGTGGAGTAGCTCAGTAGCTAGAGCGCCTGTTATAAATGCAGGAGGTCGATGGTGCGAGTCCATCCTCCACCCCTATAAGCTTCTTTTCGTTTTTGTGAAATTTAATTGGTTAAAACGGCAAGCCCAGTAGCTCAACTGAATAGAGCCGTGGAACGAACCGCGAGGTTGGAAGTTTGAATCTTCCCTGGGCTTCACAAGTAGGTAAATTTTTGTATTTATTTTATCATTGTTCCTCTGAAAGCGTTCAGAGTGTATTCCATTATGATGATTAGATGAAAATGAAAACATTCTTAGATTTTCCTCTTGCTTGTGAAAGTAGGAGGTATCCGCTACATTAGCTCAGTTGGTCAGAGCACTTGATTTGTACCCAAGGGGTCGCAGGTTCGAGTCCTGCATGTAGCTCAATGTGTTTGCCAAACGTTTTTTAAATTTTTTATTGGTTAGAAAGGGAGCGAGGTTGTTAAGTCAACCTCCTCCCGATTATTGACGTGGGCTATTTAGTAATGTATTCATATTGTATCACCACGTGCATCACCTCTCCTGCCTTGCGTGGTGGGCTAACCGGAGAGGTTTTCTGTAGATGAAAGTGAAAAAGACTATAAGAGTACGAAAGGAGACGGTTAACGAGCTCCTTAAGCAGGAATGCGTCGAACGTGTCGAGCAGTGGCATGATGGCAATATCGTTGTCAAGCTGCTTCCTGGCTACACGGACGGGAAACCTGAACTATACAAGGGAGAATACCTTGTGCAGTTCAACAGTGGTAAATGGCAGAGGTTTGGAGCCGAGGCGTTCCAGAAGCTTCTGAAGAATCCCGGAAAGGAGGCTGGAGCCGCATGGGACGAGTAGGGTCGAAGAAGTATTACGCTCCCGATGGGAACGAATACGATTCAAGAGAAGAGTACTTGTACATGCAGACCATCCTCGATGATCCTGGCATAAGCTGCATACACAGACAGGTAACCATCACGGCCATCAACCCGGTATGGATGCTGAAACCAAAGCAGCTCAAGACTAAGGTCAAGTATGAGAGAAGGTCACTGCTTTACGGGCATAACTATACTGCCGACTTCGTTTACAGGGAAGGAGACAAGGTTGTGATATGCGATGTCAAGAGCCTCTACACCTCTAAGCTCAGAGAGTTCTCGATAACTACAAAGGCTGTTGTGGCAAGGCTTATCGCTCACAACAGGAAACGTCACAACGGCGAGTCTGTCGTGATATTCCGCAAGGCTATCAAGATAAAGAAGAATGAGTGGAAGATTGTTGATTATCCACCGTCTGACTGCACCATTATAAAATAAGGTATAAGTGTTTTATTGTTATATAGTTTATTTTTGTTGCTTTTGGCAGTGATGGCGGTGGAGATTAGAATCTCTTCCGCCATCTTGCCATTAGACTTTAAGGAGACTTAATTATGATAGTATTAGTAAAATGCCTGATATTCACAGTGCTGATGTTCGCCGTCGTAGGAATGGTTGCACATGCACTATGGTTGGATAAGGAAGACTAGTAGTTTATTCTAAATATTTTAAATTATGGACAAAGACAAAATTATCGTCAGTGTAGTAATTGACAAGCAGGCTCTTGTTGACAGTGCATTCGGCATCTCGACGAAGCCTTCTGATTACATTGAGCTTAAGAGAGTTATCGATGGAACTAATCAGTTTACTCGTGATGTAGACGAGTTTGATGATGAACGCAAGAAGGAGAAGAATACTGAACTCTTCGCCAACGTCGCATTGGATATCATCCTCAGTGACAACCCGGAGCTGGGTATCACAAAGCGACTCAAAGCGCAGAAGAACGCTTATCTCGACAAGATCAAGAAGCTCGATGAACTCAAGGAGAAAGTAAAAAGCGGAGAAATGCCCGGCGTTGAAGGTCTCCGTATGTTGTTGAAAATAATAGAGGAGGGCGAGTAATGAGAAGTCGTTCAGCATCTTGGTTTGAAACCAAGATTAAGTATCAGAAATGTATGGAGGATGGCTCGGAGAAAGTAGTCAATGAACTTTATGTTGTTGATGCATATTCTTGCACCGAGGCAGAAACATCTGTAATTGATGAAATGAGTTGCTATATTAGTGGCGATTCTGCCGTTACAAGCGCAAAGAAAACCAACTATGGTGAGATTTTCTTCTCTGACTTGGATGATGATGATAAGTGGTACAAGGCAAAACTCCAGTTTATCACTATTGACGAGAAGAGTAATAAGGAGAAGCGTTCTAACGTAACTTACTTGGTTCAGGCTAAGTCGTTGGCTCGTGCTCTTCGATACGTTGATGAGGTGATGGGAAAATCAATGTTGGATTACGACATCGTAGGTCTTAACGAAACTAAGGTCTTCGATGTATTCGAACATCATGCTTCCTCTCCGGAAAACAAAGAGAATCAGAATGAGTAGAATTAACGAAATCATCGCATCTATGCCGCCTGGCGAAGCTGCTGCCGTTGTCCATCTGAGAGAGGTTCACGCCTGTCTGATGGATCTCGACACAAATCACGCTAGAGCCCTGGCGGCTAGAGCTATCTATCTCGACTATATGGAAGGCGAGGGAAGAAAGCTCGGTAACATTCCACGTTATTACGAAAGAGTTAACTCTAAAGGTGAAAAGATTAACGTGGAAACTTACTTTAGTTACATTAACAGAGTACATTAATTTTTAATTCTATACAAATGGATATAGAGCAGTTAAACAAAACGCCTCATAATCAGATTTGCGATTTGGCAAGAGACAGATTCATCGAGGTGTACAATCAGAAGTTCGGAGAGGGTGGAGAAGTATTCTTTGAAGAGCAGAAGGCATTCTTCAACGAAGAACTTCTCTATGGCTCATTCAAGGGTTACCTTGAAAAGGCTCCGTCATTGAATATTCACGATGCCTTCATGAACTTGGCAATTAACGGCTTGTCTCTCGAAAAGGGAACTACGACACTCTGCTACCTCATGGGCTACAGTAACTACGACAAGAATACCAGACAAACGAATTATACGGCCAAGATCACCTATACTGGATATGGCGAGATTCTTCTTCGCCAGCGAGCCGGTCAGATTGTTCGTTGTGACAATCCTGTCGTAGTTTACAATTGTGACGATTTTCGTTTCGGTGAACGAGACGGTCATAAGTACGTTGATTACACAAAGACTTATCCTCGACCTGAAAATTCATACATCGTTGCTTGTTACGTGAAGATTATTCTTCCGAACAATGCCTACGATTACTTCGTTCTTGACCGCGAAGGTATCGACCGTCTCCGTACGTATTCGGAGAAGTTCGGAGGTAAAGACCACAAAGCCAACGCTCTTTACGGCGGAAACTATGTCGGAAACGATGGTAGAACGTATTTCAGAGATATCGATACTGGCTTCCTTATCTCGAAGACATGCAAGCATGCGTTCAAGGGCTATCCTAAACTGAAGGTTGGTCTGGGCGCTCTTTTGCAGGCCGATATCGACATGCAGACTCAGCAGAAACCGACTCAGGAAGCCTTTGGCGCCGGAGATACCGCACCGGAAGACAAAGGCGTCAAGGTAAAGGTTGACAGTGATTCACCATTTTAAAATTGTTATATATGGCAGAAAATACAGAATTGCAGTTGGTACAACAACAAGCCAACAATATTACAAGACAGATTGCAACGCTAAAATCTGATACGGAAAATGCGGTGCAAGCCAACAGGAAATCTTATGAGGCATGCGTGAATGCAGGTGAGTCTCTGTTGTTTGATATTGGCGTTTCCGGAATGAACGATGCTCTTGACGAGAGAGCCGCTGAGTTTATCAAGAAAGCTAAACTGACAGAGAAAGCAATGACGGAGAAACGTAAGGGTGTTACCCAAGTGTTCGATATTGTCCGAAAGGGTTTCACTATGATGGAGAACCTTATCTCGGTCAAGAATACGGACTCCGTTGTCTATAAGATTCAGGAGAAGCGCAACGAGTATGCGGCATACAAGCTTGAACAGCAGCGTAAGGCTGAGCAGGAACGTCTGCGCCAGGAGCGCATCAAGGAGGCCAAGATTAAGTTGAAGACTGATACGATTGATATCTTGAACAATCTCCTTACAGAGCATTCTTCTGCTGCTATCAACTCACTTAATAATACGTTCTCTCTTCTCACCCTTGATAACAAGGATGAAGTTAAGAAACGTATTACAGAGTGTTCTGATGTTCTTGACCTCGGACATCTGTTCGTTAATAACAAGCCTTCATACTCTTCCGAAATTGAGGAAAATGATGCAAAGGATATTATGAACGGCGCATACAAGGAAATTTCCGCATCGTTACTTGCGTCTTATAAGCAGACTGTCGCTACTACACGTGACGAACTCCTTATGAAGTTTGACTCTAAGATTGCTGAACTTCTTGAAATCAAGAAGGCTGAGGAAGAGCGCAAACGTAAGGAAGAAGAAGCCCGAAAGGCTGAGGAAGAGCGCAAACGTAAGGAAGAAGAAGCCCGAAAGGCTGCCGAGGAAGAACGCAAGAAGCAGGAGGAGATTCAGCGTGTCAAGGATGAGGAAGAGCGTAAGCGCAAGGAGGCAGAGTTGAAAGCTGCTGAGGCTGAACGCAAGGCCAAGGAAGCGGAGCTGAAAGCTGCCGAGGAAGAGCGTAAGCGTAAAGAGGCGGAAGCTGCCGCTGCTGAGGCTGAACGCAAGGCCAAGGAAGAGGCTATCCGTAAGGCTGATGAAGCCGCAAAGGAAGAGCAGCAGAGAAAGCTTGCGGCTGAGCAGGAGAAGCGTGATGCAGAGAATGCTGCACAGCACGCTACTGCACAGGCTCAGTCGCTCTTTGCCCAGACTTCCGTTGGAGAAACCGGCAAGCAGAAAATCAAGGTAACAAAACGTCTTGTTGTTACCGGCAAGAATGCCTGGCTCGACATCATCCAGCAGTGGTGGACGATTGAAGGCTCCAAGATGCCTCCAGACAAGCTTGCTTCCAGATTGGAGTTCATGCGCAAGGCGTGTGAGAAACACGCAAACAGCGAAGAAGAGTATATCGTTTCTCCTTATATTAAATATGAGGATGAGGTAACGGCTAAGTAATATGGCGGAACAACCGTTTGACCCTTATTATTCTCGTGGTGAGGTATCCAATTCGGACCTCACTGCGTTGAAGTTTGCCCTGAACCCGCAGCTCAACTTCGTAAAGGAAGAGGACAAGAGAAAGGCTTTCCATCTCGGAACTCTCGTTGACGCTCTCGTTACCGAACCGGAAAAGTGTAATCATTACGCCATGACGGTCGATGACGAGAAATATACGGAGAAGGATTGGAAATGGGGTCTAGACAGGCTTGCTGTTCTGAAGAAACAGGCAACAAAGGATAGATTCCTTGATTTCGTCCTGAAGAATGCGGTCGGTCAGAAAACATTCATCAATCCACACATGAAGATGGAATACCAGGGCTTCGAGTTTGAACTTCCCGTACGATGCAAGTTCGACTGGTGGCTTGGCGAGTTTGGTGGCGATTTGAAGACCACAGCAGCTACTTCACAGGAACAATTTGAAGCTCAGATCGATTTCGTCGATTGGGACAGGAGCCGCGCGTGGTACATGGACCTTACGCATAGCATCGACCCCAGATACGGGAATCAAGACTTTATCTTTGCTGTCTCCAAGACCAAGAAAAAAGTATTCTACAAGAAGATTGAACGTGGTGACGAGCTGTATTTGCGTGGTAGGGAGAAGGCTCTTGAATGGGCTTTCCGCATGTGGTGTTTATTATAATTTATTATTATGTCAGATAAACCGAAATTATACGATTATCAAGAAGAAGGTGTGCGCATGGAGCTTGCCATGAAGCGATGTATCAATGGTGATGACATGGGAACCGGTAAGACAGTTCAGTCTATCGTCGCCATTGAACGTGCAAAGGCAACCCCTTGCCTGGTTATTTGCCCTGCTGCACTTAAGGTAAACTGGGAACGAGAGATAAAGAAGTTTACGAACCTCCGGCCTCTCATTCTTACCGATTCCGTCAATGCGACATATGGATATCATCTTACTAAGATGAACCTGTATGATGTGGTGATATGCAACTATGAATCGCTTGCAAAATACTTTGTCGTAAGCCTCGGGCCAAAGCCGTTACGGCTGAACAACTTCCTGTTTCGTGATGAGCTGAAGATTATCAAGTCTGTGATTATCGACGAGTCTGCAAGAGTCAAGGATCCATCAACAAGGCAGTCCAAAATCATCATGGGATTGTGCCAGGGTAAGGAGTATATTTATGAGCTCACGGGTACGCCCGTTGTCAATCATGCAACAGACCTGGCCTGCCAGCTTGCTATCCTCGGTCGTCTGAACGACGAGTTCGGAGGGTTTGGCGAGTTCTGTAACAGGTACGGTGAGAACGAGAATCTTGAAGAGCTTAACCGGAAGATACACGAAACGTGTTACTTCCGCAGAGAAAAGAAAGATGTTCTCAAGGATTTGCCGGATCTGACCAGAACGACCATCAGTGTTGCCCTCGACCCGGAAACGCAGGAAGAGTACGATACCTGTCAGAAAGACCTGCTTGCATACCTTCTTGAATATAAGAATTGTTCCGATGATGAAGCTAGAAAAAAGCTACGAATGAAGGCTCTTGTCAGATTTATGAACCTTCGCTCGATATCCGGGCGAGGGAAGATGAAGGCGACTATAGAGTTCCTTCATGATACCGAAGAGCAGATAATCGTATTTGCCGAGCATCGTGATGTCGTTAGTGCAATCAAGAAAGAGTTCCCGGATGAGGTTTGCACCGTAACCGGTTCTGATAGCCAGCAGCAGAAGCAGTGGGCTATTGATTCTTTTCAGGCTAGGAAAAAGAGAATCATCATCTGCTCCATCAAGGCAGCCGGCGTAGGCCTTACGCTTACGGCTTCTTCCAATGTGGTGTTCGTCGAGCTCCCATGGACGATGGCGGACTTATCGCAGTGCGAATGCCGAGCCTATCGTAACGGACAGAAGAATGCGGTTACATCGTGGATTCTTATGGGTGCAAATACCATCGACGGCTATCTTTATAGCTTGATTATGCAGAAAGGCTCAATAGCATCAAAGGTTACGGGCGAACAGGACTCCGCTATCAAGGATGCAGCTTATTTTGACGAGCTGGCCGATTTGGTTTTAAAAAATTCTTTAAACAAAAAATAAATGGAAATTCAAGGAAAAGTAACAAACATCTTACCGATGCGCTCTGGCGTATCTGCAAGAGGAGAATGGAAGTCACAGGAGTTTGTGATTACTACCGAGGAACAATATCCGAAAATTGTTTGCTTCCAGGTCTTCGGAGAGGATAAAATCAATAGCTTTGCTCTCCAGATCGGAGAGGTTGTAAAGGTTAGTTTCGATATCTCTGCACACGAATATCAGGGGCGCTTTTTTAATTCTATCAACGCATGGAAAGTCGAGAAGCTCATGCCGATTGCGCAGAATCCTCCTCTTAACCCTCAACAGAACGTCAATGCTCCGGCAGGCGGATATGTTCCACCACAGGCAGGCGGCAATGCAATGCTTGGCGGTGGTACACCTCCAGGTAATTCGCAGAATCCGATTCAGGCCGGACAGCAGGCGCAACAACAAGGCGGTGGGGGAGACCTTCCCTTTTAATAGGGGAGTCGAGTTAATCAAACGAACATTCAACGCTTATGTGGTTCAACCTGAAAAATGCGTTTGAACTGGAAACGTTTATGGCAAAAGTAGTCGAATTGGAGAAAAAAGGTGCGATGGTAGAGCTGAAAGAGAAACGTGGGCGTTCTTTGAATCAGAATGCCTATCTCCATTTGCTTCTATCTGCATTCGGACTCCAATACGGCTATACTCTAGACGAAGTTAAGACGCATTTCTATAAGCTGGTAGTGAACAAAGATATATTCCTCAGAGAAGGGATTGATAAATTTACAGGAGAATGCTATAAGTATCTTCGTTCTTCTGCCGACATCACGAAAGATGAAATGAGCAAATCAATTTCTGATTTCAAAGTGTGGGCAAAAGAAGAAGCTGGATTTGATTTTCCTGATTCTGATGAATATATCGCACTACTTCATATTCAACATGATATAGAAAGACAACAAAAATACATACATTAGCTTATGATGTTACAAACTAACATACGTCAGAAGTCTAGCGAATTGTTCCCTAATGACGCAGAGAAACAGAGAATATTTCTTATGGGTGCTGCGTTCTCGTTAGGCAAAGATTTATCCGACTTTGAGGAAGAAGGGCAACAGGAGGAGATTTACCCATGTCAAGGAGCTCTCGATATGTGGCTTGCATACAAGAAAGAGAAACACCAGACTTACAAGCCTCGTGGACTCGCAGCTCTCAAAAAGAAGCTGCTACAGTTGTCAAACGGAAATCCCGAATACGCAAAGGTTATCGTTGAGCATTCGATGGGAAACAACTATTCCGGGTTGTATGCTCCGAAAAATAATAGCATAAATAGTTATGAACAACAGCAACGAACTTTCAACAAGATCAACTCAATCCTTGCCGGATGAGTACAAAAAGGCAATCGAGGAATTTGGCGCGCAATACGCTTTGTTCTTGAATAAATACCCGACTCTTCAAAAGAGAATCAGCAGCGTTCCTACGGTGTATGACTCTGTAAAGAACGGCGGACTTTCGTTTGTGGAAATCGACAAGTATTTCAAGGAAGGAGCAAGCGAATGGTGGATCAAAACAATGGTTATTGACCTGTTTATGGTTATAGGTGCATTCGATGCTACTACTCCTTATCAGTTCAAGGCGATTGCACAGCGTATCAGGCAGGAATATTACCATGTATCTCCAGGAGAGCTTACACGATTCTTCTATGAATTCTCCATGGGTGAGTACGGTGAGATTTATGTCGGCAGGACTGTAAATCCACAGAAGTTATTCATCGCTCTCGAAAGGTACATGTGTAAGGTGTACGAGAAGAGAGCCGAGATTGAGAGTCAAAAGAATATATTACGTCAGAAGAAAGCGGACGAAGAAGCTAGGAGAAACGCCGTATCTTATGAAGAGTACTGCCGGCTGAAAGGTATTGATATTAAGAAATCTCCTCTTGAGGTTTTGAACAAGAAGCTTGAAAGAGAATCAAAACGTGGCAAAGATGGCGGACGTAAGTAAGCAGGCAGAGGATTGGCTTAACGAGCACCCTGATGCGACAAAGAAAGAAATATGGATGGCCGGTTATTGGAAATCTACCGATAACTGGTGCAACCGAACCAAGTAAATTTAGAATTATGACACAGAAAGAACGTATTGAGAACGCAACCACAAAGCAGGCGGTAGTGTTCATCTGGATCTACTCCTGGGTTATCGTCAGAAACCTTGGAAGAGCAATCAATAAGGCAGTTCACAAGCTGCCCTGGTTGTTCATCGTGATAACGGTAGTAATATCATTCGTCGTTAGCTTCGTCTTTATCTCTAAGGCTAGAGCAGAACGAGATAGCTACAATCAAAAACTAGTTCACGCAACACAGCAGCTCGATAGCTATATGGCTGCATACGGGAACATCAAATCAAAGTAATATGAAGAAATACAAACATTCAATAGTGATGATCCTGCTCGTTATCGCAGCATTCATCGCAGGTTACGGATTCATCTGTTTTATGGTTGAACACGTTTTCCTTTCGCTCCTGATGGTCTTCTGTATCAGTTGCGCATTGGCAGTAGAGAGGGAGGTGTAGCATGCAAACTGGATGGAACCCGAATTTCTCTAGACCTGTTCTGTGCGGAATCCCCGTAAAGGTTCCCACAGAGGAGCAGGTGAACCGCTTCTATATGCTCTTCTATTCCATGGTCGGTGGTTTCGCCACAATCGTTCAGACGCAAATCACCGACACGTACAACCTCATCAAGGAGAACAAAAAAATCTTCCGCTTCGAGGCTAAGAAGAGAATTACAGAGGCAAAGGAATGCTCAGACGAGCTAATCGATGTCTTCATGCTCTATATGAAGGAATGCGGTATGTCCGAACTCTGGTTGGATATGACTGATAACATCGAGGATGACTTGAAACTGGACGTACAGAAATGCTTCTTTGCAATCGACAACCAGTTCCTCAAGCATCACATCAAAGAGCACAAGATGTACACGATGCTCCTGATGTCTGAGCTGATGAGCAGTATGCTTGTAAGCTCCGTAGAACGCTTTGCCGATATGATGGATAAGTATAACGGCATCCACGCCATCAACATCGCAGAACGCTTCACGAATCCTATCCGGGGAGTACATGCACGCATGCGAAACGCCATGGAAATTCTCTATCCGGTCAAGGTAGATGACGAGGTGTTCTCTGAATGCCCGGATAAGTTCAATCTCGGCTTCGAGATTATCGGACAGAAGGTACTTGACTACAAACGTGCCGAGAATGCCCTAGCCAACGCATGCATCCTCAACGGCTTCAATCTGAATGCTGACGGTGAATTCCTGGAGAATGAACAGGATAACACCGGAACTCCTTGGAACGAGGCTCACGTAAGAGCTTTGAAGGTTGCCTATCCTAACACCTCAAACAAGCAGATTGCCAGGATCCTCGGCAGAAGTGTTTACGAGGTCACTAAGCAAGCTAAGAAACTCGGACTAAAGAAATCCGAGGAGTATCTTAGAGAAACTAGAATCGCTAATTTAAAGAGTAAGAAAAATGAAAAAGATTCCGCCGCTGTATGTAAAGAAAAGTAATGGTCGCTACGAGGAATACAAGATTCCTGAACACGACATATCAAATACATTATATAGTAAGGTGAATGGTAGATACGAACCTGCATGTATGTGTTTGAATCATGAGCTAGACGAGGGAGTATGGGTAGTCACCAAACATCCATCCGTTTGTGGCGTTATTCGCGGCACTTATCTTCGTGAAAGCTTCCATCTTGACAAAGCTGCCGACATTGAGCGTTTTTCTCTGTCTAAGATGGGGCATATTCAGGAGGTTGCTGAACGTATCATTGATGAACTGAGACTTGGTAATACGAACACTAGAGTTATGACGAACAATGAGCTTGTCAAGTTGGTTGTCGGGCTAGTATATAAATATAACGAGGAGGTGTAGGTATGAAAGAAATCAAAAGTAAGACAGTCCAGAACTACGTTATGAGCGATATGGTATGGAAGGTTGATTTACCAAAGTTTTTGAAAGAGATTTCTGAGTGTTCAACTAATGTTCCTTATACTGCATCTTTTCGGATTTTGGCACAGGTGCTTAATGTGCTCACCGAAAGGGCTATTGAGATTAACGACCCTGCACTAAACATCATTATGCTTAATCTTGGACTTTATGAAGGAGCACATGATAAGAACGTAGATGAGGTTATATCTCAATTACGTAAGTTGATTACTGGTAACAAATAACGTGGAGGGCTAATTTATGGGTAATGAAGATTTAACGGATTGCATACCTTGGTATTGCCCACCACGCTTTAAGTGTGAAGATATACAAGATGGTAAGGCGCAAAGAAGAATGCGTAGAAAGAATCAACTTAGAAAAAGAAAGGGTAGATTATGAATGATGAAAGCATAGATGTTAACATTAGTTTTATCAATAATGATTATTTCTCAATATCTGTAAGGAATGGGTATATTTCAGTTATTGGTAGAATAACCAAGTCAGAGATGGAAAATTTTATAAAGGCTCAATATTTCGAGATTAAAGAGGTATTGGATAAAAATAGTAAGAAAGGAAGATAATTATGATAGACAAAAATAAAATAGCAAAAGCTGCAAGAAAATGTTTAGCAGCTTTTAGAAAGGCAAATCCAGATGGATATTCATCATCCATCATTGACATAGAGAGTAATTGCTTAAAAAATTTTAAAGATGGTGCTAAGTGGGCTATCAATGAGTTCTTGAAGAACTTGTGGCATCCTGCTAGTGAAGCGCCAAGAGAGTTTGCAGAAGTCCTTGCGGAAGCAAAAATAACAGAAAGCATTAAAACCTACATTTCTTTCAAGAGAAATGATGCTCTGTTTAAAAATTGGGATGCTTATAGTTCGGGTGCTAATATTACTCGTTGGTTGTATATTGATGATTTATTCCCAAAGGAAGGAGGTGAGTAATGAAAGAGCTTAAAGTTGGCGAAAGAGTTGTCTTGGATATCGTTGTAACTGAGACTGCAACTTGTGCAGGTTGCTTCTTTGAAAGTAAGGGTGTTTGTGAAGTTTGGAAAAAATATCCATGTGTGAGTACACGACGTTCAGACCACAAGAATGTAATCTTTAAAGAAGTTAAGGAGTAAGCGTATGAATGGACTATTATCAATGATTGGAATGCAAACTGAAATGGAGTATCAGATGAGTGATTTCCCTTTTGGTCTTCCACGTATTAGATTCAATGTTCCGAAAGGCAACATTCCTTCTGAAAAACAGAAGTGTCAGCCAAAGGCACAGCATGAGTTCACTATCAAGGGAGTTAAGATTATGGCAGCTTCTAAGAAAGATGCTATAAAGAAGTATAATCATCGTAAAAAGTAAAGCGTATGAAACATAAGTTTACGGTTGTCATTGAATCAAACGATGATTCAGAAGACAGAGAAGTAGTTAAGGATTGTCTGCAAGACTGGCTTGAAATGAATTGCGGACAAGAGAAGGACTTGGGCGGCTACCCAGATTGGAAGTCAGCAGAAGTTGAGTAACGAACATCTAAGATAAAATACAAAATTATGAGTGAAAAAGTGATTAAATCGTACAAGGGATTCGACAAGGATATGAAATGCCGTGATTTCCAGTACGAAGTTGGAAAAGAGTACAATATGGACGGAGAAATCAAGTGTTGTAACCGAGGTTTTCACGCTTGCAAGTCTCCTTTGGAAGTATGGGACTACTACGATATGCTAAACTCTCGCTATGCCGAGGTAGAGCAGACTGGAAAGATTGACGAAGAAGAAAAGTCAACAAAGGTATGTTCTTCACACATCAAGATTAAGGCTGAGTTGAATCTGGCTGACATCATTAATATCGGTGTCGAGTGGCTGAAAGATATAACATCACCATCTAAAGCAGATGGTGTATTGAATGATAACGGAGATAGAAAGAAACAGATTGGTTCATCGGGCGACTCTGCTAAGATTGGTTCATTGGGCGACTATGCTCAGATTGGTTCATCGGGCTACTATGCTCAGATTGGTTCATCGGGCTACTCTGCTCAGATTGGTTCATCGGGCTACTATGCTCAGATTGGTTCATCGGGCGACTCTGCTAAGATTGGTTCATCGGGCTACTCTGCTAAGATTGGTTCATCGGGCTACTCTGCTCAGATTGGTTCATCGGGCGACTATGCTCA
>ERZ1026866.323-NODE-323-length-30288-cov-6.209208_pt1 | contig 30288 bp, 30 predicted proteins | sample MGYA00380163_ERZ1026866 | MGnify/ENA primary metagenome ERZ1026866 (study PRJEB33269, sample SAMEA4719799) | human gut metagenome | biome: human-associated habitat; feature: organic feature; material: feces | place: Cameroon | collected 2013-10 ...
GCTTGCAGGATGCCCAGGCTTTGAGCGCGGCGAATCCGGGTCAGATGGTGTTTTATCCGGAGGGTCAGGCTAAGACGGTGGCTTCCCAGATTCTCGAGGATCTGACCGGTGCTCGTGCCGTGGTGGAGTCGCAGTCGGCTGCGGCTGCTCAGGCGGCTAATGCGGCGCAGGCTTCGGCTGCCGGTGCGCAGGCGGCGAGCGTGCAGGCTGCGGATGCCGTGCAGGCTGTGTCGGAGCAGACGGCTCAGGTGTCGGCCAACGCCGCCGTGGTGCAGTCTGTCGCCGATAGCATCAGCGAGTCGAAGTCGGTCGTGGAATCCCATGCGAATGAGGCTTTGACGGCGATTGACGAGGCGGTGAAGAGCGTGAAGGATAAGGCGTCCGACGTGTCTGGCGAGGACAGGACGGATACTGTGCCGACCGATTCCACCGATTCCGCTTCCTCTCAGGAGGCGTGACATGGGAGTGTTGCTTGACGGCACGAGGGTCGGCCTCCCGTATATGGCCAATGGTGGCGGGCCTGTGCCGATGAACGCGCTTTACGATGGCGTGCAGGTGTGGCCGCCGGCAGCCGAAACACTCGCGGACGTGTGGCTCAAACCTGTGGACTTCACCTCCCAGGCGCTCTACAGTGACCACCCGGAGCTTAAGGTGGCCGCGCAGAAGGTTTTCGCCGACGGGCATATCGAGGACGCGGCGTTGACGCTTTCCACGGCGGATACCACCGTGGCGAGCATCCATGACGGCACGGTCAGCTTCGTGAGCAATGCGTCGAATTTCCCCACCGTCCTCAAAAAGAATGCGTTCAGCGCCTGCCATGTGACTGTCGCTGATGGTGGGACTGCGCTTGGCGTCAAGCAGATCTTCGTGCAGCCCGACCAGCCTTCGACGGCTCCTGTCGGCAGCCTGTGGTGCCGCACCGAAAAGCTCCACAACGGCCTCCGGTATTACACAGGCTCAGTCGGCGATGACGCCCACGTGATGTGCTTCCTCATCGACCGTATGCGGGAAGTATGGCGCAGGGAATGGGATGACTGGAAACTGTTGACCGGAAAGGAATTGGAATGAGAATCAGGAATCTTAACCCGAAGCCGACGACGTTCACCGGGAACCCGCTGATGCGTACAAGGTGGCAGACCATATACAGGAACGGTGACGGCTGTTTCACGGTCAACAGCGGAAACAATAAGCGGAACGGCCTTGATGCTGATTTCATTCGTACCACCACGTCGTTCGACATAATCGCAAATTACGATACTGGCATACCGCGCGCTGATGTTGCTCCGTGGATAACCGGACTGCCGGATGGTCAGGTCTGCTTCATTTGCGACGTCGAACCATTGCAGGACATCAATGTGATGATGCAGGCGTATGGCCAGACCGATAAAAACAAGAATTTTAACGTCTGTTCCGGCATCGTGAAAGCCAGTGGGGTTCCGGGCTCCCGGATTGTCGTCAGTGCCGCATGCCGGCATCAACTGGACAACAGGAATTGCGCGACCGTCAGATTCGCCAGCGACGCTGAGCCGAACACTGATGTGGCGCGGGTATGGGGCGTCGCAATCGTCACCGGAAAGGAGAAGGAGATCATGGACCTGTTGAATGTCGGCGCGTTCACCGCCTTGACCGCGCCCTACGCGGCGGTTCCGGACGGGGGGGGGGTATTCCTCCTAGCCCTCATCGTCTTGATTGGGGGCTGGCGGCATGAGAATACGGAATCAATGGCCGGACCCGCACTGCGCAAACAAGGTCGGCACTTGGAGCGTGATACCGGGATCCGTCACCATAGCGAAGAACGGCGATTATTGGGAATACACCCTTCCCAAGGGCGCAGCCTTCATCCCGGGTCGGAAGTCCGGATGCATGATGATGCGGCTCAGCCCGCCCAGCTCATGGAACTACATACAGCCGGAGCGGGCGGATACGCTGCTCATGGAGAGTGGGGTTCGCGTCATAGACACCACCAAAGAAGAAACAAGGAATATTATTGGCATCCATGCGCTTGTCGATACCAAGACCACAGTGACGGGCATGTGCGCCGTCGATCTGGACGAATGGCCGATCCTGCGGGAGGCAGGAGCGCTCGTCTTCGCAGCCGACACCGCACCATACTAAACGTTCCGGGGGTGGCGGCATGAGACGTAGGAACATCTTCCCGGATCCAGAATGCGCAGGCATGATGCACCCATATACCAACGACGGCACCAGGTCGGACTTCGTGAAGAACGAAGGAATGATGTGGATGCGGGCGACAGTGACAGCTGTCGGAACACAGCAGAATTACGCACAGTACTCGCTGAACGAAGACAGAGTCCCGGTCGAGGGGGCGTACCACGTCCGCCTTCTCGCACATGCCGAAGGCGGAGACGGAATGGCGCGCTGCTATGTCAGACAGCCGAACTCCACCTACCTTCCCTGCTACGCAGTCAATATCCCGGATGGCCAGACCATCGTCGTCGAAAGAGCTATCAAGGTTCCGGCAGGTTGCGGTGAGCTGATTGTCCGAATCTGTCCGGCCGCCGTCGTAGGCGCGACCGCGATGATGAGCCGGATCAGCATCGAAGCGGCCGACACATACGCTCTCGCTTCTGGGGGGGCTTCCGGGCTTCTTCACCGCGCAGACCGCGCCGTACTGACCTTGAGGCGGGTGACCGCCGATGAGACTCGTGAATCCAAGCACGTGGGCGACCAAGCCCATCGACAATGGTTTCGAGGGGCGGACGGACGGATTGACCTATACCGGCACGGCGGACGATCCGCAGCTTTTGCGAGTATGGGGCAATATTTTGCCCGTTGCGCCGACGACCGGCATGTATTCCGCGATTCTCACGGACATGTCATCCGGCGTTACCACGACGAACGAGAAGAAAGTGACCATCGCGGATGGCGCGGCCACCATGCCCGCAACAAACGGATGGTGGTGGGACGGCATATTGCTCGCCAAGGGCGCGCACGTGACCATACCGTGCATCGGATGGTTCAGCGACGAGGACTGGCAGGTCATGCAAGCTTTGCACGTCGTCTGCTTCGCCAAGGACACGGCAGCATACTAGCCCTCACCCTCAGTTTGGGGGTGGCCGCGTGAGGATCAGGAATCTCTACGATCCGCCGACGATGAAGGACCGTGATCCGGTGGTGCCGTGGGTGCCGAATAGCATGACGGCCAGCGCGAGGACCACAGCCGAGGGGTGTGAGATAACCGTCGCCGGCGATGATGTCGGCTGGCTGTACCCGCCGCTGCAGGACGGGCTGGCGAAGATCGTGTGGGAGAAGGCGGACGGCGGCAACCTGATCGGTATCAGGAACAACGATACGGTGGCCATTTACCCCGGTGTTACCGTGCTTGTCCGCCTGTGCGGTTACGAGGATGCCTCGCTCGTGACCATGCTCAAGAACCTCGGCCTGCCGCTCGTGTTCGCCGCCTCTGACCACCCGTATTAGACAAACCACAGCCCCGCCGCGTGCGGGGCTTTTCCATAAAGGAGATGTAATGTGCTGCAGAATTTTCTAGCCGGTTTCGGCGGTGTGGGAGGCGCTTGCGCCCTCATCACGCTCGGCCTTAAAGTCTGGCCGGGCGCTTTGGACGCGTTGGCGACCGGCCTGTACGCGCACGTGCAGCCGGAACGTCTGCCGTACGACAGCCCGCTGTCTCAGCATTTCGCCAAGACACGGCAACTCGGCGAGCGTACCGAGAAATTCGACGACCGTATGGACGAGCTATGCCGTGACACGATTAAGAACACGATCATCAGCCTGATCTACGGCGACCAGTCGCACGACCATTCAGAGGCCGTCCGATACGAGCTCGCCAAACTCGAAAAACTCGATGCGCGATGCTGGATCGTCAACGCCGCCGAAAAATATTTGGAGGACCGGCAATGACGCATCTCACGATCGTAGGCGGCATATACCTGCTGCTGCTCGCGCTCGTCATCATATTCAATCATGGTGCGCACCGGCATTGATTTTCATATTAGTTTTCAAAGCCATCCCGCTTCGGGATGGCTTTTCTATTGCCCCTTGACTTGGGGCGGGAAGGAGAGGATGTGGGCATCCTCAACAACAAAGGCAAGCCGAAGCACAAGCGTCTGCGTCGGCATATCGGCAAGCCGTTGACCGCGTTGGCGGCGGTGCTGTGCGTCGCCGTCGCGCCGGTCGCCAGCGCGAACATGAACGTCATCGACGTGAGTGGATGGCAGTCCGCCGACGTGACGCGCGTGGTGGACGCCGACGCGGCCATCGTGAAGATCACGGAGGGTGGCGGCTACGTGAATCCGTCTTGGCGCAGCCAGACCGATTGGGCACGTCAGACCGGCAAGGCCTGCGGCGGCTACCATTACGCGGACGGCGGCAACGTCACCGCGGAGGTCAACCATTATCTCAACCAGTTCAACGGCTATGTGGGCCAGTGCGTGCTCGCGTTGGACTGGGAGTCCAACGGCAACGCAGCTTGGGGCAACGGCGACTGGGTGCGCCAGTGGGTCAACCAGGTGTATTCGCGTACCAAGGTCTGGCCGATCGTGTACGTGCAGGATTCCGCCGTGTATCAGATTCCGTCCGACGTGCGCGCCCATTGCATGCTGTGGAAGGCTCAGTACGCTTCCATGAACGCGACCGGCTGGCAGTCCACTCCGTGGAACGCCGGCAGCAAGGGCGAGGGCATGGTGCAGTATGCGTCCACCGGCTACCTGAACGGTGTCGGCCCGTTGGATTTGAACCTGTTCTTCGGTGAGCGTGACGCATGGCAGAAGATCGCGAACGGTGATCGTGGCAAGACGAATGCCGAGGTGAGGCATGATCCGGTCAGGCCGCAGGTCACTGCCACGCCGGACTACAATGACATGGCCACGAAGGTCATTCGCGGCGTGTACGGCAACGGCAATGAGCGTCGTCAGGCTCTTGGCGGCGCGTATGACACGGTGATGGCGATAGTTAACCAGCGTCTCGGCGGTTCCGCTGGCACCGTGTCCAATACGTCGAATTGCGGCAGCGTGTGCGTGACCGTTCGTTACGGCGATACGCTCAGTACCATCGCGGCCAGTAATGGCGGTTCTTGGAACCAATACACGGGATACCGTTCGGGTAATCCGAACGTCATCTACGCTGGCGAGATCGTGTGCCGTCGCACCGGCACAGGCACGGTCGCCACCGGTGGACGGTACGTGGTTCGTTCCGGCGACACCCTCGGCGGCATCGCCGCATATTACGGGGTCAACATGTACAGCATCCACGGGTATCGTTCCGGCAATCCGGCGTTGATCTATCCGGGTGAGACCCTCTATTGGTAAGGAGACTGATTATGGTCGATGAAGTCAAGGAGACTAATCATGACGGCGAAAAGCCGGAAGAGGAAACTGGCGAGGAAAACAAGTACCTCCTGCCGGACAAGGCATACAAGGCATTGAAATGGGTCGCGTTGATCGCTTTGCCTGCGGTCGCGTGGCTGGTCGGCGCGGTCGGCCCGCAGTGGGGATTGCCGCACTGCGGTGAGATCGTCACAACCATCAACGCGGTCGGCTTGTTCGTCGGCGCGTTGATCGGCGTGAGCCAGCTCACGGCGGCTAAGCCGGACGGTTCCGGCGAAAAATAAGTGTTGCACCTGTTTCAGGCACAACACTTAACCGTGATTAATTTTCGGGTGTGAGACTCAAACTCGCGCCGGAAACTCAACATCGGGTGTGGAAAAATTTGCGGAATTATAGTGTCCGTGGAATTTTTTACACCCGTTTTCTAACTTTTGCCCCTCTCTCAGCATGATGCTGGGGGAGGGGCTTTTTCTTGTTATTGGATTAGCGTATCTATGTTGTTCAACGTGATGTACTTAACCAGTAATTCACCCCATTTGTCGGCTAGCTCTTTCGTGTATACGGATGCCCGATAGATTATTTTGCCGTTTTTGGTGAGCGACATGTCACAAGTGGCATGGTTTTTCACCACTGCGAAGTTGCTGTTGTCAGACCTGTCAATCCACGAAAGTTTGCCTTCCCGCGCTAAACGCCACGCATATTTTTTCAGCTTGGCCACGATGTATTCGCAGAACTGGTCTTCGGTTATTTCAGCCTTCATTGTCGCCTAGCTTATACGAGTCGAGTTGCAGTGGCTTGTTCATCGTTTCCATCGCGGACAACCGTTCCTTCAATCCGGCATGACGGTAGTGTTCCACCATCAAGCGGCTGGAATGTCCAACAATCTCTTCCACCAATCCATAATCCACGCCCATGCTCATGAGTATGGTCACGACCGTGTGGCGTGTTTCGTGGCGGCTACGATGTTCCGCATTGGGTACGCCCGCGTTCTCCAAGAGTTGGCGGAAGTTTTCAAGGTCTTCCTCCGGTTCGATGGGCGTGCCGTCATCATGCCGGAACAGCAATCCATATGGGTTCGGAATATCGTCGGTCGCTTCGAGATATGCTTCGAGCGTTTGAGCCAATGCCGGGATGATCGGCACTTTCCTGCCGCGCTTCGATTTCGGTGGCGTCAGGCACCATCTGCCTGTCAGTTCGATCATGTCGAAGCCGTCTGGAATGCGCCACCGCCATTGAGGGCATGCGGCTCCGCGCTTGTATCCGCATGGATAGACGCCATGCTTGTCTGGATTGCCGCATCCATGTTCTTTCTTCAGTTCCTCTAGCTTCCAGTTGACGGCGTATTCGCCGTATGGCACGCCGTTCATTTGGCCTAGTTCGAGGTCTTGGATGGATGCGCCGAGTATTTCGCCCGGACGCATGCCGGTGCACAGTCTGAACCATTCCTTTGCGGCGTTTCTCACGCCTAGATCGTTGGCGGCCTTCAGGATGCGTTTGGCTTCGTCCACGGTGAATGCGGTACGTTCGTTGGCTTCGTTCTTGCGACTGTCCACCAAACTGATGTCCTTGTCCTTCGGGGTTGGGACGCCGCCCATCGGGTTGGTGGGTAGGATGCGGTCTGACACCGCTGATTTGCATATCTGGTTCAATGCGGTGTGTACCTGCTTGCGTAGGCTGAGGCTGGCTTTTACCCGCTGTTCCTTGCCGTTGACTTTCTTGGTTATGCGTAGGCCGTTGACGATGCGGTCGCACGCTCCGCTGGTCAGGCTCGCCATTTTCTGCCGGTGGTATGGGAGCAGGTGTTTGCGGACGATTGTTCGATAGTTGGCGAATGTTTTCGGGTCTGCGTCGCGTTGCCTGCGTTCGAGCCATTGTTCGGCGTATGCTCCGAGTGTGATGGAGCTGTTGTTGGCGCTGCCGAATCTGGCTCGTTCCTGTAGTAGTTCCGTCAGTCGCTTGTTGGCGTCAACGTATTTTTTGCAGCTGTATGTTTTGCCGTCAACCTTGAACTCGTAGCTGGCGTAGATTTTTACGGTTCCGTTGGCTAGTCTCTTCTGGCGTTCAACCCGATATGGGTAGACGATGCCGTTTCTTGCTTTGCGCACCATGATTACCTCCTTGCCTCTATATTCTCAGACATTCTCAGACTTCCATTTGACCCGTAAGTGATGGTCAAGTGACCCTCAAATGAGGTTAAACCGTTGGAATGAAGCCGTTTTGCCCAATCGTTCCAAGGGATATTCTATCAGACTTTCTAACTGTTAATCGGACGGTCACTGGTTCAAGCCCAGTCGCAGGAGCCACATGAAAGCCCTTGGAAATCAAGGGCTTTTTGTTACTCTAACGAATCAAGCACGTCGTCGATCAGCGTGCGCTCGTGCGGTCCATCGGTCTTGAGCCGAGGAAAGCGCCGCAACGCGTTGGCGGGACTTGCCCCGGCCGCGCGCGCCACATTCGATTTCGACTCGCCGTGCGCCAAAGCCGTTTCCGCAAGACGGTCCACCAGCGAGTCCGACACCTTGCGGATCTGCTCGGCAACCCACAGCTGCGCCAGTTCGGGGGAGAGCGCGTAATCGTCCTGCAATTCGCTTGACGCCTCCTGCACGGCCGCCCACAGCACCATAAAAGGCTTCTGATAGTAGGTGATCCGATCGTAATCGGACTCGCTTTCCAGTTGCTGCAACGCTTTGCGCTGTGACGTGTTATCGCTCATACGTTCCATCGTATGCCGAGACACGCCCGGAGCCTGTGGATAACTCATCCTCCGACCACAGGGCCGTTTCAGCTGGACAAGCACAACTTCACACTGTCATGCTGGCGATTTACCACAGCACAACGCAACGGCGCAAACACAGCAACGTGAAGGAGCCATCATGGACGAACGTGAATATCGCAGGCGAATCCGACGGAACAGAATCGCACAGGAGGAAAAGAAGCGCATCCGCCAGCAGTTGCGCCAAACCATGGTCGTATGCGCTCTGGCGTGTGTCATGCTGCTCGTGTGCTGCCTATGGTCGGCCGAACCGACGTATGCGAAAACGAATGCGGCGACCGCGTCCGGTTCCTGCTCCGCCCTGATGCGATGGCCGCTGAACGGCGCGCAGGTGGTCGGCAAGTACGATGCGCCGAAACAACAGTGGCTTCCAGGCCATCGGGGTGTCGACCTGCTTGCGGACCCTCAGGAAGCCATCGTCGCGCCCGCAGACGGCGTGATCGCCTTCAGCGGCAACGTGGGAGGCAAAGCCGTGGTCACCATCCGGCATGGAGGCGACCTTTCCGGCCTGACCTCGACGTTCGAACCCGCCATTGCGGAACGCGATGTCGGCGCACATGTTGCGAAAGGGGAGCGTTTCGCGCGTGTGGAGGGCGAATCCGACCATTGCGACGAGCGGTGCCTGCATTGGGGAATCAAATCGGAAGGACGGCAATACACCAATCCGGAAAGCAAAACCCGTACGGTGAGAATCGGATTGAAAGGCCTATGAAACAGGGGTCGACAGAACCATCGATTTTGTCCATACGTCGTGGCCTCGTCGAAAAAAAGTGAAGCTCTCAGGCTATGATGCTACATGTACGACGATTACGCAGGGGAGAAATGCCATGTACAAGGAATACACGCGGCCTTTGGAACAGCAGATCGACACGGATAAGAACATTTTCTCGGTGCTTGATGAACGAGCGAACCGCACTCCGAACGATTCATTGGTCGAATACAAGAACGAGCATGGCGAGTGGTCGTCGTTCAGCGCCACCGAATTCCGTGCCAAGGTCATCGCCATCGCCAAAGGCCTGATCGCCCAAGGCATCATGCCCGGCGAATCGGTGTCCATCATCTCTCACACCTGCTGGCAGTGGACTGCGCTCGACGTGGCCATCATGTCGATCGGAGCGCTCACCGTTCCCGTATACGAGACTAATTCTCCCGCGCAGGTCAAAATGATCTTCAACGACGCCAACGTCAAAATGGCGTTCGCAGAAGATGACGCGCAACGCGACAAGATCGAATCCATCAGAAACGAATGCTCCAATCTTGGCGATGTCTACGTCATCGGACTTGGCGCGATCGACACGATGATCGAATACGGACATGCCGTGTCCGACGCCGAATTCCAAGAGCGCGAACATGCGGTCAAAGGGTCGGACCTCGCCACCATCGTGTACACCTCCGGCTCCACAGGCACGCCAAAAGGCATTGAGCTCACCCATTCCAATTTCGTGTTCATCACCTATTCGGGCATTAGCTCCATGCCCGATATCGCGATGAAGCCGAACCGTCGTCTGCTGCTGTTCCTTCCACTGGCGCACGTGTTCGCACGCTACATGCAGTTCTTCTGCTTCGCAGGTAACGTCTCGCTCGGCCTATCCAGCAACTTGAAGACGATCCTGGCTGATTTCAAAGCGTTCAAGCCGACGTTCATCCTTGCCGTGCCGCGTATCTTCGAAAAGATATACAATGCGGCGTCGCAAAAGGCCGGAGCCGGCCTCAAAGGACGTATTTTCGCAGGTGCCACGCAGACGGCGCGCGACTGGTCGTACGCACAGCAGTCAGGCGAAGGCATTCCGGTTGTCTTGAATCTCAAGCATGCGCTGTACAACAAGCTGGTGTACTCCTCGATCATGGACGTGTTCGGCGGTTATGTGGAATACGCGGTTTCCGGAGGCGCTCCGCTTGATTCATCCATCGCGCATTTTTTCAATGGCGTCGGACTGCCGCTGCTGGAAGGCTACGGCATGACCGAAACCTGCGCTCCGTCAAGCGTCAATCCGACCTCCGGATACAAGATTGGCACCATCGGACTGCCTCTGCAGGGCGTGGCCATGGGTGTCGACGAGGAAGGTGAACTGTGCATCAAGAGCCCGGCCGTATGCGCCGGCTACCACAACAATCCCGACGTCACCAGGCAGCAGATTGTCGACGGCTGGCTGCATACCGGTGATCTTGGTTCCATCGACGACGAAGGCTTCGTCTCCATCGTCGGACGTAAGAAGGACCTCATCATCACCGCCGGCGGCAAGAACGTCTCTCCATGCGAAATGGAAGCGTCGATCATGACGTCGCCCGTGGTGAGTCAATGCGTGATGATCGGCGACCGCAAGCCGTTCATAGCGGCCATCATTTCGTTGGATCTTGGCGAAACGAACGCATGGCTTGCATCGAAAGGCGCGGAATGCGCGGCATCCCTCGAGGAGGCCTCCCGAAATCCGATCGTGCGCGCCGAAGTGGAACGTGCCGTCAACAAAGCCAACGAGCTCGCATCCCGTGCCGAATCGATCCGTAAGTTCGAAATCGTGCCGGACGAGTTCACCGAAGAAAACGGCTTGGTCACGCCGAGCATGAAGGCACGCCGTCAGGCGGTGGTTGATCACTACCGCATGCTGATCGACACCGTCATCTACGTTCCGAAGAAGTAGAATGCGATGATCGGCGGTAGGAACGCGCCGGTCACAACATAAAAGCTGGCTTCCGTCGCGGCGGTTCGACGGAGGCCAGCTTTTTCTATCTCTTGTCGGATTTCCTATGTCTGATAATCCGGATTACCTTGTTGCCGGTCTACAAGCCTGCTTCGGCGAGCGAGATATATCCCGGTTCGATCAGCGTTTTCTTCAGATTGCTGGCGCTGACCGCAAGCGCCTCTTCCTGAATGGTCGGTACTTTCATGTCTTCCATGGCGGCGGATGAGATGAACGTCAGCTTCGCAAGCTTGCCCGACGTGTTGAGCTGCACGCAGGTCCGTGCAATGTCGGATGCCAAGGTCTTGCGATTTTCCAAAGCGGTCATCCACTGTTTGCCGTTCACGATATTCGGCATGGAGCTGACGTAGGCGCCGTAACCGGTGATGATCGGCCATTGCGAGTTCTGCTCGTCAAGGGAATCGCTGGTATCCTCCGTATCGGAATCGCCGTCATCGGATTCAGGCGCCTGCGCAGGATCGGGAACGGACTGTTTTTTCAGGTCTTTCTTGCCGGTGATATTGTCCACGATGCCGGAAATGGTGATGGATGGGTTGATGTCGGCCGCCGAACCGGTATATCCAAGATCGTTGAGCTCTTCGGAAACATAGCCGGCCACATAATCATTGCAGGAGATGATGCCGTCGATGCGGGTATGACGCGATGTGTCCTTGTCCATGCCGAGACGTCCGGCGAGCGTGGATTTGACCCGCTCACTTTTCGCCGCGTCGAACGCCACGGACACCCAATCGGATTCCGTGCTCGACGAGGTCAGCGTGCCGGATGGGGAAACGGCCTTCCCATCTTTGAAATACGGTCCAAGCACTGACCAAATGCCTTTGAACACGCCTTGCGCGAAAGTCGCGTCCGCTGTGCTGCCGCTTTCATTGGCGGCATCGTAGGGGAGCAGCACTTCGATATGCTTCGGATTGTCGGAGCTGGTTTTGTCGAGCTCGAGCTTGCTGACCAGCTGTTTGGCTTGAAGCTGGCCGATCTGCTCGGCCGTGGTCATCGGCACGTACACATCCGGAGTGAAACCCTGCAGCGTGTTCGACACTAACACGACTTTCATGCCCTCGTTTTGAGCGAGCCGCAATGCGGAAACCAAACGTTCCGCGGATTGGGCGTAATCCTGGGCGTCTTCGTCGGAGGAGCTCCCATTCCATGTGATGGCGTGCGACACATAGTCTCCATATTGGCGGTCGGATTCGGTGGTGTCGGCCACCGGCGCCACTACCAGAGTGGTTTTGTCGGAGGAACCCGCATCGTCGCTGGTGCTGTTGACGTGATTCACCACGTAATCCTGCACGCTTTGGCTTTGCTTGTCGAGACTTGGCGCCGCTTTGACGGTGATGTTGGCGCCTTTGACATCATTGTCTTTCAATGATGAAACGATTTCCGGTACCAGCTTCTCCCATTTGCTCAGAGGCGTCTGCTGGGAGATGGTGATGCCGTCCGAAGGGGTGAAGATCACCACGTTGCCGGCATCGGTGGCAGTGGTGGGGCTGGGGGAGTCCGTTTCATGCGATTGCGTTTCATTGGCGGATGAGCAGGCGCCCATGGTCATGATGAGCGAGGTCGATGCCAACAGTGCGAACAGACGTTTCGTCACGGTCGTGCGGTGCAGTGTCATGCCGTTTCCTTCATGAAAATCGAATGATGATTCCTATGCTGAGCTCCGATTGTAATATCCGGACGTCAAAAAGGGCTGGATATGCGTGTGAACCATACATATCCAGCCCTTTTGAGCCTGTTGCTGGCCGTTCAGCCAAAGGTTATTCGGCTAGGTCATTCGGCCAGAGCCTTGGCGAGATTCTCGTCCAAAGCGTTCATGAAGCCTTCGGTGTCAAGCCAGGCCTGATCCGGACCAACGAGCATGGCGAGATCCTTGGTCATCTGACCGCCTTCAACGGTAGACACGATGACCTTCTCCAAAGTTTCGGCGAAATACTTGACTTCCGGAGTGTTATCCAAGTCGGCACGGTGCTTGAGACCGCCGGTCCAAGCGAAAATCGATGCGATCGGATTGGTGGAGGTCTTCTCGCCCTTCTGCCAGCGGCGGTAGTGGCGGGTCACAGTGCCGTGTGCGGCCTCGGCCTCGACGGTCTGGCCGTCAGGGGTCATGAGCACGGAGGTCATGAGGCCGAGAGAGCCGAAGCCTTGCGCCACGGAATCGGACTGCACGTCGCCATCATAGTTCTTGCAGGCCCAAATGTAGCCGCCATGCCACTTGAGGGAGCTGGCCACCATGTCGTCGATCAGACGATGCTCATAAGTCAGGCCCGCTGCGGCGTACTTGTCTTTGTATTCGTTTTCGAATACTTCGGCGAATGTATCCTTGAACTGGCCGTCGTATGCCTTGAGAATCGTGTTCTTGGTGGAAAGATACACCGGATAGCCGCGCATCAGACCATAGTTAAAGCAGGCGCGGGCGAAACCACGGATGGAATCGTTCACGTTGTACTGCACCTGGGCCACGCCGCCGTCGGCACCATAGTTGTACACGACATGTTCGATCGGCTCGGAACCATCTTCTGGAGTGAAGGTGACGGTGAGCGTGCCTGCCCCCGGAACCTTGAAATCAGTGGCCTTATACTGGTCGCCGAACGCATGGCGGGCTACTACAATCGGCTTGGTCCAGCCGGGAACCAGGCGCGGAACGTTGCTCATCACGATCGGCTCGCGGAAAATGGTTCCGCCGAGAATATTGCGGATGGTGCCATTGGGAGACTTCCACATCTTCTTCAGGCCGAATTCCTTGACACGCGCCTCATCCGGCGTGATGGTGGCGCACTTTACGCCGACATGTTCACGCTGGATGGCCTTCGCCGCGTCGACGGTCACCTGATCGTCGGTGGCATCGCGGTTTTCGATGCCGAGATCGTAATATTCGAGATCCACGTCGAGGTATGGAAGGATCAGGCGATCCTTGATATCTTTCCAGATGACGCGGGTCATTTCGTCGCCGTCGAGTTCGACGACCTTGCCTTCGACCTTGATTTTGGCCATGTGTTGCCCTCCTGTCGGGATTGAAGGTGATAAGTTCCTGTCTTATAACGAACGTGTTAACGGCACCTGTTAATGTCCAAAAAAAACGGTGTGGCGGCGGGTGACACGCTCTTGCATACTGTCATTGCTGAGCATTAGCCTTGAAAGCATGTCTCAGGAAATTGAAATCGGTTTGGGCAAGAAGGGCCGTCTGGCATACTCTCTGGACGACGTTTCCATTGTTCCCTCCCGTCGTACTCGCGATCCGCAGGATGTGTCCACCTCGTGGCAGGTTGACGCTTATGAATTCGACGTGCCGGTTATCGGCGCTCCGATGGATTCGGTGACCAGCCCGGCCACCGCCATCGCCATGGGCAAGATGGGCGCGCTTGGCGTGCTCGACCTCGAAGGCCTGTGGACCCGCTACGACGATCCGCAGCCGCTGCTTGACGAGATCGCCGAACTGCCGGCCGAAAGCGCGACCGAGCGTATTCAGCAGATCTACGCCGAGCCGATCAAGCCGGAGCTCATTGTCGAGCGTCTGCATGAGATTCGTGACGCCGGCGTCACCGTTGCGGGCGCCCTGTCCCCGCAGCGCACGCAGGACTATTATTCGACCGTGCTCGAAGCGGGCGTCGACCTGTTCGTCATCCGCGGCACGGTCGTTTCCGCCGAGCACGTCTCCCAGGATCACGAGCCATTGAACCTGAAGAAGTTCATCTACGATCTGGATGTGCCCGTCATCGTAGGCGGCGCCGCCAACTACACCGCGGCCCTGCACTTGATGCGTACCGGCGCGGCCGGCGTGCTCGTCGGCTTCGGCGGCGGCGCAGTATCCGCGAACCGCAACACCATCGGTGTTCACGCTCCGATGGCCACCGCCATCGCCGACGTGGCCGAAGCCCGCCGCGACTACATGGACGAGTCCGGCGGTCGTTACGTCCAAGTGATCGCCGACGGCGGCATGGGCGACTCCGGCAGCTTCATCAAGGCGTTCGCGCTTGGCGCCGATGCCGTGATGCTTGGCTCTCCGCTGGCCCGTGCCGAGGAAGCTCCGGGCAAGGGCATGCATTGGGGTGCCGAAGCCCGTCATCAGACGCTTCCGCGTGGCTTCCGCACGAACGTCGGCACCGTCGGCACCCTGGAAGATATCATGTTCGGCCCCAGCCACAATGCGGACGGCACCACCAATTACATTGGCGCGCTCCGTCGTGCCATGGCAACCACCGGCTATGTCGATCTCAAGAGCTTCCAGCGTTGCCCGGTCACGGTCGCTCCGACCCGCTGAACGAGCTTTGCGGTAAAGCCTGAATAACGGTTCATTGATCCTGTAGCGTCATGCTGCAGGATCTTTTTTGTTATGTTTCCTCGGCTAAGAAAGTCAGGTTGGAATGATTAAGTTATACATCGCAAATGAAAGAGCAGAGGTGAGATGAATGGCAGCGCATAGAAGTGGCGATTCCCGACGTTTGGACCCGTTGTCCGGACGATTCACGGATTACATCGTGGTCGATACGGAAACAACCGGATTGAGTGTGCGCAAAGGTGCCAAGCTCATTGAGATCGGCGCGGTCAAAATCCGTAATGATGAGCTGGTCGACGAGTTCGACCAGCTCATCAACCCGTTCGAACACGTCCCGTCAAGAATCACTGGTTTGACGGGAATCGACGATGGCATGCTGCTCGGCAAACCGGATGTGCGTGAAGCCATGGATGAGTTTGCACGCTGGTGTTCGGACACAGCCGTGGTCATGGCGCACAATGCGTCCTTCGACATGTCGTTCCTCGACAATGCTGTACAGCTCGCTTACTCGGAGCGAGACGCGCGCTTTGCGCACCATTTCGTCGACACTCTGGACCTCAGCCGTCGACTGCATCCGGAAAAACGAAGCCACAAAGTTTCCACCCTCATCGTCGACTACCACATCGCCGACATGGAGGAGCACCGCGCATTGTCCGACGCCAGGCAGGAGTGGATGCTGTACCGCGCCATGCGTGACGAGGCCGAGCTGCTCGGCATGCTCTGACAGCCTAACGTCGTTCGAACACTTCGATCCGGTATTCTCCCACAGGTGTCTGTTGATTTGTGGATGGATTATTTGTTCGGCTTCGTGCCGCAGCAGGCGTCATTTCCACTGGCGGAGAACATTGCATTGGGTGCGGAGTTCAGAGCGAAACCGCTCTGTTGGTGGGAGACGTTGGCTGAATCGGATTTGGCGTCATTCGTGATATTTGCCCTCTGTGAGGGCTCCGTTCCGGCAACGAACGAGGCGATATCTCCTGGAACGCCTGCGCTACGTAACTGACGCACGGTGACTGGAATCGTGCCGATGCTGCTTTCCGAGGTGAACGCGACCACTCCGGCAGGGAAGAACGCTTTGAAGAAGTGGATTGGATTCAACTTCGTCAGTGTTAAGCGGCAGGAAGAATACGGTTTTCGCACCAATACTCTTTAAGCGTATGGACTCTCCAAGGTTCGTGATGCTGGAGATGATGCTGAACAGCAGCAGCGGAACCACCAGTGCGGTAATTGCGTTGGACCAGATGGAACCCACCGCGCCGACATAATCAGTGTGGCCGTTGAAAGCGATTCCCAAAATGATACCGAATGCCGTTGCAAGCAACACGTGTGTGGTGAAACCCGCGTTTTTCTTACGTTTGAGAAACGCCAGGATGACGAACAGGATCGCGGCTACGCCGAGGCGATCCAATCATATGCGATGTCTGACATTACTATCATTCCCTTCCCAAAAAATGGTGATACATTACGTGAGATACCCCCACGTTCATGTCGGACATCAATCTATCCGCTCCGTCTCCGGCGCAACGCCTTGTAGTTATTGTTGTTTTCCATAGTCGTCTATCAGACGGTAGTCATTCCGAGGCACGCATGCTGACATTCCATCGCTCCACAAGTCATTCCGAGACGTGGTTGTTTTGCGTTTAGGGAGGGCTCGTTTTAAGATGGAACGTCGGATAACTGGCTTCGTGTCTGGATTTGTGAGAGCCGGAGGAATTGGAGATTAGACATGGCATTAAGTGCCGCGATTATTCTTGCGGCGGGTGAGGGCACCCGCATGCGTTCCAACAAGCCGAAAGTGCTGCACACTTTGGCCGGAAAGACGTTTTTGAACCGTGTGATGGACTCCGTGTCGGCGCTCGACCCTGAAACGTTGGCCGTGGTCGTGCACTACCAAGCGGAACGAGTCGCCGAAGCGGCCCGCTCCTACAATGAGCGTGTCACCATCGTCAATCAGGACGACATTCCCGGCACCGGGCGAGCCGTGCAGTGCGCCATGACGCAGTTGAAGGAGCAAGGCGGTCTTGACGGCTCGGTGCTGATCGCAGCTTCGGATATGCCGCTGCTCGACGCCGACACGTTGAACCAGCTGCTTGCCTTCCATGAGCAAAGCGGCAACGGCGCCACCGTGCTCACCACCATTCTTGACGATCCTACTGGCTATGGTCGCATCATCCGCGACAGCAAAGGCAACGTGCTGCGCATCGTGGAACAGAAGGACGCCAACAGCAGCGAACTGGCCGTGCATGAAGTGAACACGTCCGTCTACGTGTTCGATGCCAAACTGCTGGCTGAAGCGATCGCCAACCTCAAATCCAACAACGCCCAAGGCGAGTTCTACCTGACCGACGCACTCGAAACCGCCAAAGCCAACGGTGCCGTCGGTGCGTTCGCCGCCCCCGACCCGTTGAGCGTCGAAGGTGTCAACGACCGCGTGCAGCTCGCAGCGCTCGCCAAAGCTCACAACAAGCGTATCTGCGAGCATTGGATGCGTAAGGGCGTGACCATTCTCGACTCTGAAACCACGTGGATCGAAGATGACGTGCGTATCGAACGCGATGCGGTGATCCTTCCCGGATGCTTCCTGGAAGGCCAGACCGTGATCGGCGAGGGCGCGCAGGTCGGCCCATACACAACACTTATCAGCGCGGTCATCGATGCCGACGCCCATGTGGAGCGTTCCCGCGTGCAGGAAACCCACATCGGTCGCGCGGCCAACATCGGTCCGTGGACGTACCTGCGTCCGGGCAACGATCTTGGCGAGGAGTCCAAGGCCGGCGCCTTTGTGGAAATGAAGAAGGCGCACATCGGCAACGGCACCAAGGTGCCGCATCTGAGCTATGTCGGCGACGCCGACTTGGGTGAGCACACCAATATCGGCGGCGGTACCATCACCGCCAACTATGATGGCGTGCACAAGCACCACACCACCATCGGATCGAACGTGCACGTCGGTGCCGGCAACCTGTTCGTGGCCCCTGTCGAAGTCGGCAGCGGCGTCACTACCGGAGCCGGTTCCGTGGTACGCCACGACGTTCCGGACGATTCCATGGTCTATTCCGAAAACACACAATATGTAGTAGAGGGCTGGAAGCCCGAATGGGAGCGCTGAATATGCCGGCAGTACAAGATTCCATCGACGCCATCCGCATCGCCGCCGCCGCGGCCGACCGTATGAAGGCCACCGACCTTGTTGCCTTCGACGTCACCGAACCATTGGCCATTACCGACGCGATGCTCGTCGCCACCGCTTCGAACGAACGTCAGGTGTTGGCGGTTGCCGAAGAGATCGAAAAGGACCTGTATCTCAAAAGCGGCAAGCGTCAACCGCGTTCCCGCGAAGGCTTGACCGAAGGCCAGTGGGTGCTGCTCGACTATGGTGATTTCGTGATCCACGTCATGCATCAGGAGTCCCGCGACTTCTATCGCCTCGAACGCTTGTGGAAGGATTGCCCGAGCATCGACCTGCAGCTCGAACATCCGGAGACTTCCGACGAAGAGACCGCGGAAACCGCGGAATAACACGTATGAACATGCCTTCCCGTATAGATGCGGAAGGCATGTTTTCATATCAAGCGAAGCAGTTTTCGCAAACATTCCATAATCGAGAAAGCAACGGAGAGCAGCAGCATGCCTCGAAACGTCGAACTTGAGCATAACAGCGCAGTACCGGAACACGTGCACGCCATCACGCTGGTGCGTCACGGACGTACCGCCTACAATGCGCAGCATCGTCTGCAAGGCCAGATCGACATTCCCCTCGACGAAGTCGGACAATGGCAGGTTCGCCAGACGGCCGACGCATTGCGTGAACTGTATGTTGATCGTCGTCCCGATATTCCGAACCGGCTGGTCATCTGTTCCGATCTGGGGCGTGCCGCAGCCACCGCGCATGCGTTCGCCGACCCGCTGGGCTTGGAAGTGCATCCCGACATCCGCGTGCGTGAACGCAGCTTCGGCGATTGGGAAGGCGTTCCGGTTGAGGAACTCGCGCAACGGTACCCGGAAGACTATCGTTCCTGGGCTGAATTCCGTGGCGGCGAACTCAAATACGGTGCCGAACCCAAGGAGGAAGTCGGACGTCGTGGCGTCGAAGCGTTGAACGATTGGGCGTTCCGTGCCGGATCCGACACGGACTTGTACGTGTTCTCGCATGGTGCATGGATTTCCCAAACGTTGCAGACGCTGCTGGGAATGGCGGATGCGCATGGCGATTTCGCCGACATTTTGTCGATGCGCAACGCTCACTGGGTGCGGCTCATTCCATTGGAGATCGGTTCCACATTGCGTTGGCGTTTGATGGACTACAATCACGGTCCCGCTATCGCCGATTCCGAGGAATGGGAGCATCCCAGCCTGTAGCCAGCCTGTAGCCGGCCGATACATGATGTCGGACGCTGGTCTGTCACCGCTTTTTCAAGCTTTTCACAGAATCGCCAGTACTTTCATAGCGAAATTAGCTATCGTCATGGCTTGTGAAAAACTTTTTTAAAGGAATCTCTTTTTCGTCGATTTGCGCGGGTGCGCTGGCGGCGGTCACGTCATTCCTACTTTCCGCGAAAATCGGTATCGCGGGATCGGTGATTGGTGTGGCCGCGGGTTCGGTTGTTTCTGCGGTTGCCACGCAGGTCTACAAGAACGTTTTGAAGGCATCAGGGGAGAAGATCCAACAGGCCGTGCCGTTCCCGTCGAGTAGCGAGACGGTTTCGAATGAGCGAGCTGCGGATGAAACGCAGGTGCTTGGCTCTTCCGAACAGGATGATGAGACGAGGATTATTGGATCGTCTCCTGTTGCGTCGGATGCCACGATGGTATTGTCCGCCGACACTGTTGCGATTGCGCCGTCCGGTTCACCGCGTGTCATTTCCTCCGGACAGGAAGATGCGGATGCGACTCGTGCGCTCGGCGATATTGCCGGGGCAGGGGAGACTTCCGTTTTCCCGAACGGACAGCGTGGCGTCAGCGATGTTGGCGTAGTTACCGGTAAGACCGGAACACTCGGAAGCGCGCACGATGCCCGAGTACAGCATGCTGGGCAGCGTTCCTCGAATTGGTTGCATAGCAAGTACGCTCCGGCGATCATCGCATTCGTCAGTGCTTTGGTTGGTGTGGGAGTGAGCGCGGGATTGATTCTCGCTTTCACCGGCGGTCAGGGGACGGACACCGTGGTGCGTGACGTGGTGCATGAGAAGGTTGTGCCTTCGCATGGAAATACCGATGACTATCGGACTGGCGACGGGCAGACCCCTGTGCAAAAGCCTAAGTCCGATTCCACGGATTCGAACGACGAAACCACCACGGACGGCAGCGACAAAACCACCAACGGATCCACCGACTCGTCCACTTCCAACGGCACATCGAGCAATACCAATGGCTCCACGTCCGGAAACAGCGGGTCGTCATCCGATAATTCCAGCAATGGTTCCAGCCAGAACGGAACGGATTCGTCCAGCGGCACTGGCTCAAACGGAGGCACGTCCGGCACCACTGGTGATGGCTCATCATCCGGATCCGGAAACAGCGGAACCGATGGTTCGACTGGCACTGGCACGTCGGGATCCACCGACGGTACTACCGGCTCGACGGGAGATGCAAGTAGTAACTAATGTCGCTGGTGGTGCATTTCCCATGTCGCCCGCATAAGGTTCTCACATGAGGTGATTGCGTATTGCGGTTTTACTCATGCCAATTCCTCAGTGCGGGCGACACGCCGAAATTTGCGTGACTTATGTCTGCGATGTATCTTATACAAGGTTTGCAGAGCAGACTACGGGGCTATGGCGCAGCTGGTAGCGCATCTCCATGGCATGGAGAGGGTCAGGGGTTCGAATCCCCTTAGCTCCACGATTATCGAGGGCCACTCCGTAAGGGGTGGCCCTTTTTGTTGAAACGACGCTGTTTCGCGGACGTGCTTGCCGAACCTCAAAAACGGTTCAAGGTGATAGAAACCGGTTATAAGGTGGTACGAAGGTGGTAAAGAAACAGGCCTTCCACGACGACGCGGAGAACCTTCGGCAAGGTTGTATACAAGCCGAACGGGCAGACGCATGAACGACCCGCGTCGGCAGGGGCGTCGGCGACGGACGGTAGAGCCGACATGGGCTTATTGTTGATTTTCATTCATAGATGCTTTGTCTTGTCTTCTGAGTGCTTCTAATTTATAATTCTCATAAAATATAAATGACTTTTTGAAAGCAGTGACCGTCATGAGCATGGAATACAGGACTTTGGCGCGGCTGTTCCACGCCGACAGGAGTATGGACTCCTACGCCAACCACGACCGGCTCGTCAGACAACGCCTCGAAGCGGACTCCACATTCACAACCGGAATCGGCACACCCTTGGGCGAACTGTTCATCGCCACGCCGCGCTGCGTGTGCATGCTCACACAGAAGGTGCTCCTCGCCGAACGCCGGGTATCGGCCATGTGGCGGAGCATCCCAGGAGTCATGCGGTGGAACTACATCTACCACGCCATATCCGAGGAATTGCTCGCCACCAACGAGATGGAGGGGGTCAGGTCGACGCGGAAGGAGACGGAAGCCGCCGTGGCCGCAGCCCGGCAGGCCAGGACCGAGGGCGACATGGAGAAGGCTAGGTTCGGCGAGTTCGCGAAACTGTATCTCAACCTCACCAATCGCGACGTTGAACTGCCCAAGACTCTCGAGGACATCAGGGACATCTACGACAAGATAGCCCTCGACGAGATCGACGACAAGGACAGGCCCGACGGGGAGCTGTTCAGGAAAGGCGATGTCGAGGTCCAAGGACCGCACGGCACCGTCATCCACAGCGGCGTCAGCAGCGAGGCGCGGATATCAGCGCTGCTCGCACAGATGATGGACCTCGCCCGGTCGGATACCATACCGTTCCTGCAGCGGGCGATAGCCAGCCACTTCCTGTTCGAATACATCCACCCGTTCTACGACGGCAACGGCAGGACAGGCAGGTATCTGCTCGCGCTCTACCTCAGCCACGACCTCACTCTGCCCACCGTGCTGTCTCTCTCCAGGACGATCGCGGAGAACAAGAACGAATACTACAAGGCGTTCACTGAGGCCGAGGACAAACTCAACAGCGGGGAACTCACGTTCTTCGTATACACCATCCTCGGACTCATCGAACGGGCGCAGGAATCCCTGATCGAGGAGCTCGGCATTAAAATCGACCAGCTCGACAAGGCGACCGTCCTGCGTGACGAGCTACGGAGGGAACATGCACTGTCCACGAACGCGACCCTGCTTCTCTACGCAGTCATGCAGGAGGAGCTGTTCGACACCACCAAGTCCATGACGCTCGAAGATGCAGGCGGCGACCTCATGCTGACGAAACAGACGATCCGCAAATACGTGGATGAGCTGGCGGGCGCGAGCCTCATCGAGTTCACAGGAAGACGCCCTCTCAGATTCAGGGCCTCCGAGGCGTTGCGTACGTGCATACAAGCAAAGCGAGAATGGGGGATGGAATAAAATGCCTTTGTGCTTTCTCTGGCAGATACTGTCTGACATATCTAAGCCAGCAAACAAGAATTGCCACATCGCAAAAAGCCCAGGCTAAATCGGAAATGTCTGAATCTGCATAAATTCTTTTGAGGGAAAACCATCAATGGAATAAAGAAATACACACGCAATATCTAAACCAAGTGCGAATAGCGGCATGCCGTAGGCTTTGTCTTTGAACCCATTGCGAATCAACTCGACGTGCATATCGTCCAGCAGATACCGCTGATGCCAACCCAAAATCAATCCCTTCTTTTTCATGATTGATTGGATAGCGGATGATCGTGGTTGGGCACCTCAGCAAAGTGCGGAACAGGTGTTATCTCTCCTAAATTCGGTTTCAGATGGAGCGCGTATGTGATGTTATTCACGTTGGGTGAACATGCGTTACGGGGTTTCTTGACGTAGTCTGAAAGTATGCCCGCATTCCATGGGCATATAGACGAAAGGACGGCATCATGGCAGATCTCACCGATGAGATGAAGGAATTCCTCAACAGCAACCTCGCATGGGTGGCCACCATCAGCAAAGAAGGCCAGGTCGATCTCGGTCCGAAGATGAGCATGTTCATCATCGACAACAACCATATCGGCTACCACGAGCGCACCGCGGGCCAGACATACCGTAACCTGCTTGACGGCAGTGATCTGGTCGTCGCGGTCGCCAACCTCGAACAGAAGAGGGGATACCGTTTCCGCGGCAACGTCGTGCTGCATTCCGATGACGCCATCTATGACGAACAGGTCAAAGTCGCCGAAGAACGCGGCACGAAAAAGCCGATGACCATTCCGGTTTTGGAGATCACGGAAATTCAGGATCTCACTCCGGGCGCTACGGCAGGCAAAACCATCGTCAAGGACTGATCGGTTCCATACTGAACCAGTCGAAACGACAATATCGGAGAACCGCAGACGGGACTGTATGTCCGGTCTGCGGTTCGCTGTTATCGGAACGGAAGATCGCGAATCTGCAGAATATCGTTCGCGGCGGTTCGACCATGGATTCCTATACGGCAGTTGCATGCATGGGTTGTGGATAAGTGTGGATAAGTGTTCGCTCATCCACTTATCCACAGATTTTCTTAAAGAGGTGGCGGGCGAATATTGGTTTCTGCCATGCTGGTCTGCACGCATAAGCGAAGACGCCTATGCGACAACCAACAACCAAAGAAGGTGAACCATGACACAACACACCATACGCAGCCGATGGACCTCCATGCTTGCGCTGGGCATGATCGCGGCTCTTGCCATGCCGGGCACGGCCCAAGCTACGCCGCAACTCGGCGATCTAGGCGTCAAGCAGTCCATGAGCGTGAAAGCAAGCAACGGGGAAAGCCTCGAAGGCAAGGACCTCCGCGCCATCCAACTCGCCACATACACTGCGGCAAGCGTGGACGGCAACACGATCGTCGGCTACGATCTGACCACGAACACGGCATTGGCATCCGACATCACCGCGGCAGCCAAAGCGGCCGGAGCCACCGATACGAACCTTACCGTCAACGGCAAAAACGATCCGATGGTGTGGGTGGTGAAGAACCTGACCGACTCGCGCAGCGATCCATGGAGCGGAAAGCTACGCAACTTCTGCAACAGCCTCGCCAAACAAACCAACTTCGCCAAGCAGGATGGAACGGCGGTCGCCACACCCAGCCAAGACAAAACCACCATGTCGACCGGCAACGTACTCGTACCGGGAATCTACGCCATCGTGGACCGTACACCGGCAACAACCACACTAAGCAGCGGAACCGCCATCAAAACAACCGCGTCCATCATGATGATGAACGGCACCGCGGTCAACGGCGTCAACCAACTACGTACGGCCGGCGGCACGACCCTGACCCTCGGGCAAGTGATCTACAAGGTATCCAACGTGGAATCGCCAGACAAAAAAGTCAACGTCGACAGTGCCTGGAAAGACAGCGCATCCGAAGCGATAGGCAAGGACCTGACCTACCGCGTGACGCAGAAAATCCCCAACTGGACAGGCTACGAGCACTACTATCTTGCGTTGAACGATACGCTTGGCGCGGGTCTCGACTATGGTTCGCTCACCTCGATCACCGTCGGCGGCAAAGCATTGGCGAGCACGTTCTACAAGGAAAACGTCAACGGCAAAACCATCAGCTGGCTGTTCGGCGTCAACGGAGACATTCTCGCCTCGGACGCATCAAAGGCGGCCCTGCCGGTCGGCGCGACGATCACAGTCACCTACAAGGCCAGACTCAACGGCAATGCGGTCATCGGAAGCCCCTGCAACGTCAACTCCATCGACTTGGAACACTCCCACAATCCCAACGCATGGCAGGACCACAACAACCAGCCCGGCAACGAGGTTAAAGTCTGCACCGGTGAAATCGCATTACGCAAGGTCGACGCCAAAAACCAAAAGCTCACCGGTGCGAAATTCACCATCGCCCAAGGCGCCAGCGACAAAACGCCTTTGAAACTCGTGGCCCTCGGCAACGGCACCTACCGCCTCGCCACCAGCGGCGATACCACCACAACCACCACATTCGAAGCCGGCGAAACCAAAATCCAAGGACTCAAAGGCGAATACACCATCACCGAAACACAAGCACCCCAGGACTACTCGTCGCTCATGCTGCCCAGCGCAGTCGTCACCGTCAACGTTGACGACACCAATATGACGTGGAGCCTCGACGTCAAATCCGACCCCAACAACCTCATCAAAAAAGGCGACAGCCACACCGTGGTCGTCACCAACATCCGTACCATCACCGAAATACCGTTGACTGGTGCGGCAGGCCTCACCATGCTCTTCAGCATCGCGGCACTCCTCTTCATAGGAGGCATCGTCATGCTGCGCATGTGCCGATCAAGCAACGACTAGCCAACATCCGACAATAGGCAACACATGGCGATTCCCCCGCATAGCAAACCACGGCACAAAAAAGCGCCCAACAAACGCAGCATCATCCGATGGTGCGTGGGAACCGCCATGCTCACCGCAACGGCACTCATCATCAGCATCCCCCTGATCATGCGCGCCGAAGACAACATCCAACAAGCAGCCAACGTCAAAGCGTACGCAGCCACCATCACCAACACCGCAAACAAGGCAATCCAAGAAAGCAAACGGCAGGCGAAACTCTACAACGCGCGCCTCGCAAACCAAACCAGCAACCAAACAGACGGCGAACCCGCAACGCAAAATCCCGACGAATACAATCGGCAACTCGTCATCCCACCCAGCGACGTCATGGCAACCATCAACTACCCGAAACTCGGCATCAGCCTACCCATACGCCACGGAACAAGCGAACAGACGCTCGCCATCGGCGCAGGGCATTGGGAAGGCACATCCCTGCCAATCGGGGGAGCGGGAACCCATACCGTCATCACCGCACACCGGGGTCTCGCCGACAAACTCATGTTCACCAAACTCGACCAAGCCCGAGAAGGTGACGAATTCACCATCACCACCCTCGGCGAAACCCTCACCTATCAAGTGCAAACAATCCGCACCATCACCCCCGACGATTTCACCTGGATAAACAAACACGACGCCAGCGCCGATCAGGCCACCCTTATGACCTGCACCCCATACGGCATCAACACCCACCGGCTTCTCATCACAGGAACGCGCGTCCCCAACCACGACGAATGCCCGCCAGAAACAGGATGCCTCACCGACGGAACCCTCTCCACCACGGCATTCGCGCTCACAGCCATCTGGGTGACCCTCGCCACACTCGCACGGCATAGCTACAATGAAATGCATGATCGACGAAGTACTCTTCCTGCGCCACGGACGCACCGCATACAATCTCGCAAGACGACTGCAAGGCCAAATCGACATTCCCCTCGACATCGTCGGCAGGTGGCAGGCCGACCAAAGCGCTTATGAACTCGCCAAAACATACTATTGGGCGAAAGTCGCGCACATCGCCGACCATAATGATGAACTCGCCCAACCCGCGTACGAGGGCGCGTATCTCGCCGATCTTAACGAAATCAACGAGGCACCGGCCGCGAGCCGACGCATGGTCGTCGTATCATCCGACCTTTTCCGCGCCCAACAGACCGCTCACGCCATCGCCGACCTTCTCGGACTTGACGTAGCCCTCGACCCACGCCTGCGCGAACGCAGCTTCGGCGAATGGGAAGGCATGACCCGCGAGGAAATCCTCGAACAGTACGCCGACGACTACCATTCATGGCGTGCCCACACCGGAGGCGAAACCAAGCATGGCGTCGAAAGCCGCAGGCATACCGGCCAGCGTGGCTCCCAAGCCATACGAAGCATCATCGCCGAACATGCCGATGATCCGACGGCCACCACGCTGCTCGCAGTCGGCCATGGATCGTGGATCGTGGCCACCGTCGCCGTGCTGCTCGACATGGATCCGGACGACCTCAACAATCTCGGAGCCATGCGCAACGCCTTCTGGACGAGCATGAGCGTCAACACAGGCGGTTCCAACGGTCCTGCGGATCCCGACACATGGCAGTGGAAGCTCGACGCCTTCAACCAAGGTCCCGCCATCGCCGCGCTTACCGATTGGGAGAATGGGCCGAAGGAATTGCGAGGCCCCAACATGCCATTGTGGAAGCCCATCGTGCAGTGATCCGCAGTAACCGCAACGATCTGCAGTGACTGTCGCCTGCCGCGGACGCATGCGTCGAACATGAATTCTCGATGAAATCTCAGGCACGCGGCCGGCCAACTCTCAAGGTGGGACTATCCTAAATAAGGTTGTTTGCCCGAATGTTCCAGATCGATCGCAAGAGACCGATCGCCGGAGATGTTGGATTCGGGCTGCCGTACAGCGATAGAACGTCGGAAAGCGCGAAAGGCGGGTGAGAGACATGTTGAGAATGTTCAGAACGATTAACGGCCAGGTGGAGCAGATCCAAAAACCCGAAAACGGATCTTGGTTATGCCTTTCGGATCCGACGGATGTGGAACTCGCCAACGTTTCCATGGAAACCGGCGTCGATCTCGCCGACCTGCGCGCCCCGCTTGATGACGAAGAACGCTCCCGCGTGGACGTGGAAGACGATTACACGATGATCATCGTCGACATTCCAACCGTCGAAGAGCGCGGCGGGCGAGACTGGTACGAGACCATCCCGTTGTCGATCATCATCACGCAGTCGGCCATCATCACCGTCTGCATGCAGGACACTCCGGTGTTGCACCCGTTCATGGAAGGTACGATCCGCGGTTTCAACACGTATATGAAAACGCGTTTCATCCTGCAGATTCTGTACCGCAACGCCACCATGTATCTGCGGTATCTGCGTATCATCGACCGCGAAAGCGACAAGCTCGAACTCAAACTGCGCCATTCCATGCAGAATCGCGAGATTCTCATGCTGCTCGAACTGAGCAAAACGTTGGTCTACTTCACCACGTCGCTCAAATCGAACGAAATCGTGATGGAAAAGCTGACCACGCTGCCGCGCATCAAGCAGTATCCGGAAGACGAGGATCTGCTCGACGACGTCATCACCGAAAACAAGCAGGCAATCGAGATGGCCAACATCTACAGCGGCGTTCTTGCCAACATGACCGACGCGTTCGCGTCGATTGTGTCGAACAATCTGAACAACGTGATGCGCATCTTCACGATCATCTCCATCACGCTGTCGATTCCGACATTGATCTTCTCAATGTACGGCATGAACTTCCAGGAGGGCATGCTAGGCATGCCGTTGACGGACAAGCCGTGGGGCTTCGCCGTGATCATCGGAATCTCGCTGGTCGTTTCGGCCATTGTCACCTGGTTCCTGACGCGTTCGCGCATGTTCAAGTAGAATCGCGTAGAATCGCGCGTATGCTACGTCTGTCACGTCTGTCACGAAATATCGCGGCGCTGGTATGCGCCGCTTCGACCGTATTGGGCACGAGCGCGTGCGGCACTTCCATTTCCGTAGTGACCAATGGTCTCGCGCAGGGGCCGACCATTGCGATTGGCGTGGCCGCGGACCAGCCTGGTTTGGGTTTTCTGCATGGGGGAGAGTATTCGGGTTTCGATATTTCCGTGGCACAATACGTGGCGAACACGCTGGGATTCGCGAAAAAACAGATCGTGTTCAAACAGGTGCTGCCGTCGATGCGCGTTTCGTCGCTTGAAGACGGCACCGTGGACATGGTGGTCGATACTTTCGCCGCTGATGACGTTCAGGATGGTGAGGTCGAGCTTGCAGGACCGTATCTGACTGTGCATGCGGCATTGTTGGTACGTTCCGACAGTGCGGGAACCATCACCGGAACCGATGATCTTGCCGGAAGGACGGTCTGCGTGGCCAAAGGAGGAATATCCTCCTACAGCGTGCGAAATCTTGCGGAAGATGTGATCGTGAGCGAACGCGACACGTATCCGCAATGCGAAACGGCATTGATGATCGGGCAGGCGGACGCCATCGCGGCAGATGACGCCATAGCGGCGGGCCTCGCATCCAACAGGGGAGGCGGATATCTCAAGGTCGTAGGCGAAACGTTCGGCGAACGTTCGTACGCGATCGCGGTCAAATCCTGCCAATCCACGCTGGCCAAACAGATCGACGCCGCATTGCAGTCCATGATGGACGACGGCTCGTGGAAGCAGGCCATAGACAAGATGAAACAGTCGATCGGCTACGTTCCCGACATGTCGCTCAACCCTCCCGCGATAACGCTCTCGGCAGCGTCGGAAGGCTGACGGCTCTCGCCTTGCGTGACGCTTTGCAAAACGCTTCTTGCATAATGATTGACGCCTTGCGAAGTGTCCAGTTGCGCGGCTAGTTTCATGCATTATGAGTGACATTGAGAAAAGCGCGCAGGCGCAGTCGAACGAACCAGCCGAACTGTCGTTCCGTTACAACGCGGATTTGGCTCAGGGCATTGAGGAAAAATGGCAGAAGATTTGGGATGACGAAGGTACCTTCTGGGCCGCCAACGTCAATGGCGATCTGAAGGACGGCAAGGGTCGCAACGCCGAAGGACGCCCGTCGTACTTCGCCATGGATATGTTCCCGTACCCGTCGGGCAAGGGCCTGCATGTGGGCCATCCGCTCGGCTACCTCGCCACCGATGTGGTCAGCCGCTACCACCGCATGAAGGGCGAGAACGTGTTGCACGCCATGGGCTACGACGCCTTCGGTCTGCCGGCTGAGCAATATGCAGTCCAGACCGGCCAGCATCCGCGCATCACCACCGAGCAGAACATCGCCAACATGCGCCGCCAGCTGCATCGTATGGGCCTGAGCTTCGACAACCGCCGCTCCTTCGCCACCATTGACCCGGGCTATGTGCGTTGGACCCAGTGGATCTTCTCCCGCATCTACGATTCCTGGTACGACGAGGATGCCACCAACCCGTCTGGCTCCAAGGGCTGCGCACGCCCGATCAGCACGCTGGTGGAGCAGTTCGAATCCGGCGAGCGTGAGATTCCGGGATTCGCAGGCAAGCAGTGGAATGATCTGACCGAAGCCGAGCAGGCCGACGTGCTCAACGACTTCCGCCTGGCATACATCTCCAAGTCTCCGGTGAACTGGTGTCCGGGCCTGGGCACGGTGCTCGCCAACGAGGAGGTCACCGCCGAAGGCAAGTCCGAACGCGGTAACTTCCCGGTGTTCCAGCGTGAGCTGCGCCAGTGGTCCATGCGCATCACCGCATACGGCCACCGTCTGATCGAAGATCTTGACGGCATCGACTGGCCGGAAAAGGTCAAGCTCATGCAGCGCAACTGGATCGGCGAATCCCACGGCGCTTCCGTGCATTTCGACGTCGA
>ERZ1026866.324-NODE-324-length-30198-cov-17.288823_pt1 | contig 30198 bp, 22 predicted proteins | sample MGYA00380163_ERZ1026866 | MGnify/ENA primary metagenome ERZ1026866 (study PRJEB33269, sample SAMEA4719799) | human gut metagenome | biome: human-associated habitat; feature: organic feature; material: feces | place: Cameroon | collected 2013-10 ...
TTGGCGAAGAAATTTTGGAGAAATTTTCGGGAATTTCTCTTGAAACGGACGTAACGCGCTGAATGCCAGCGCGTTGCGGCGTGCAAAAAAAATCGCGCATTTTTGCGCTCTCGGGCGGCGGACATGACCGTTTGTGCCCGCTGGCGGGCAAAAGTGCTGATTTGCCGGTGTGCAGACGGGCGGGAAATTTTATGTCCAACGGGGCAATAACAGAAATTTTGCGGAGATTTGCCGTGCGAGAAATATAGTCACCCCCTCCACGAGTCCACGAAAGCGCCATAATTGACCTACACAAGACCTTCGGAATAAGGCACAACACAAAGAATACATATAGCACACAAAAACATCACACGCATATATATAAATATGTGACGGCATAAAAAGTGTTTCATATTTCCGTATATTAGTTTTTTTGGCTTATTTTGCCACAGAATCGCGCCGGGCGCACCGAAATTCTACGTTTCAAGCACATGAAAAAGACCAACGACAACACGACAAACAAAAACAAGTACGAGATATCACTTGAGCACAGCCGCATAAATTTTATAACCGACCTTGTAACACCGACTGGCAACCAAGAAAACGCCACCGTGCCAACATACATCACCATTCTGTGCACCAAAGGGCATGGCGAGCTCACGCTCAACGGCCTCGCCCTTTCCATCAACAAAAATGACATGCTCGTGTGCGCGCCCGGCGATATAGTAGAGAGCAAAGGCATCAGCGACGACTTTGAATCATGCGGCTTTGCACTATCGAAACAATTTTATGACGATCTCACCCACATTCCATTAGGTTTGCTCAACACGCGCGTATATATATCGGAACACCCAGTGATGACCATTAGCGAACACGCGGCACACCTATTCATACAATACTACGAACTAATACGTTCAAAACTCTCAGCCCCCGCTCCTACCAAGCACCACCAGCTTGTTACCAACCTGTTGTTAGAAGCCTTTATGTACGAATTTCACGATGCGCTCGAGATAACCACCAACGCCAGGCCCGTGCACTTTACCTCAGGCGACAATCTGTTCAAGCAATTTTTAGAACTGATATTGCAGTCGCACCCCAAACCGCGTTCAGTTGTATGGTACGCCGACCAGCTTAACGTCACGCCAAAATACTTGAGCTGTGTGACAAAGCAATGCAGTGGCGAAACCGCATCAACCATCATCAACCGCTACGTGCTTGAAGACGTAAAGCGCAATTTGAAACGTCCGGAAAAGAGCATAAAGGAAATCGTATGCGAACTTGACTTTCCATCAATATCATTTTTTGGCAAATACGTAAAGAAACACCTTGGAGTCGCCCCCAAATACTACAGACAAAACTTAGGAGTAGAAATTTAGCAAGCAGAAACAGACCGGCAAAGCCAGAGGCAAGACAAACGAAACGGCCCGGCAGCCATAGCCTGCAGACGCCAGACAACTACGCCAACTGACATTCACATAACATAAAAACATTATATAAAATGACAAAAGAAGAAACACGCATTGTGCTCGAAGCCATCAAGACACGTCGCAGCTTTCGCAAATACAAAAGCACCCCTGTGCCACAAGAGTTGATAGACCAAGTAATAAAAGCCGGCACCTATGCCGCATCTGGCAAAAGCATGCAGCCATGGCTCGTGATACAAGTGACAGACGAAGACACGAAGCAGCGCATCAGACGCGCCAATGCACTGATAATGGGAAAGAGCGAAGACGCAGACCCTTTCTATGGCGCACCAGTTTATTTGATAGTACTATCGGAGCGTGCCAACCCCAACCACGTGTATGACGGCACACTAATGATGGGCAACATGATGCTTGCAGCCCATGCCGTAGGCCTTGGTTCGTGCTGGATAAATCGCGCCCGCGAAGAGTTTGAGCAGCCCGAATGGAAAGCCTGGCTCAAAGAAATCGGTGTAGAAGGCGACTACGAAGGCATAGCCCATCTGGCATTGGGATATCCCGATGGCGAACCACGCGAGCCAAAGCCCCGCAAGGAGTGTGTAATAAAAGTAGGAAAGGCTTAAGGACGATTCTAAAAAATTCTGATTTTAGAGTTTTCCTATTCTGAAATAGGAATTATTAGAACCGCCCTTAAGCAAACCACACCATTATCAAATAGATGTTCAAGCACCAACATGAGGCGTCATGCCACATGTTGGTGCTTGAACCGTATTATTAAGTGCAGGCACAAGCAGGCGCTCAAAAATATTTTTGACAATCACCAAATGCCATTTTCACATTGAATACACGTTCTCGGTCACATCTGCCCGCTCCTTCTCAACCACACAGCCCGACTTGTCAACCGACAAACATTGTGGCTTAGCCTTGCCTCACAAAAGCTGCCCATCATCAGCAATGCACCTTGCGCATATTGCCAAGATTGGTAATCAACAGCATACGCTCCTCGTCAAGTTTACCTTTTTTCAGCAAGCGCCTGTTATACTTCCACCAATTCAGCAAGGCCCGATTGTCAACACGATGCTTGTCGGGCAACTGGCCAAACTCCTCAATATAGGCTTTGAGTTCGGCATATCGCGTATTCCAAACACTCTCACGTCTTGACATCTTTTCCATACACAAGATATCAGAAGTTCCTCAACACAAAATCAGCTCCGGCATCAATCAACATCTTTCGCGAATGATTACCCCACTCCACTCCTATGCAGCGCCCTACCCGTGCATTGCGCCCCATCTCTATGTCGAAGGTGGTGTCACCAATCACCGTGGTATCGGCGGGCAGCACATTAGTCAGTTCGCAAAGGCGTTCAACCGGGGCCGGATCGGGTTTGTGCGCAATCACGTCCTCACAAGCCACAATGTAATCAACATAGCGCAGCACCCCCAACTGCTCGAGCAGGCAGCGCACCGAATCGTGCCCACGACTGGTTGCTATGGCCACAAACATTCCGCTTTCGTGTTGGCGGCACATTTCTTCGTCCACCCCTGGAAAGAGCGTAACCCCCGCCGTGCCTACCTGTTCAAACAGCACGCGGTAAAGCGCCGTGGCCCGCTGTACCTCGTCATTCCCACAAGGGAGCGCAGCCAACTGCGCCACACTTGCCTGAAGCGGCAAACCGATGGTGCTGCAGATGGCCTCGTCTGATGGCACAGCCCACCCCATGCGTCTGAACGTCTCCGTCATAGTTTGCACAATACCTTGCGAGGTATCGGCTATGGTACCGTCAAAATCCCATGCCACCAACTGGCGACGCAACGAGTAGCGCGCCTTCACTCCCTCGCCGTCAAAGCCGGGTATAGGCGGCACACACTTTGTCACCTCCACATCAACCTGGCGCAACGTAAAAAAATGACGCAACAAACAACGCGCCACGCGTGCTGCCACACGCTCGATGAGCTGCGATGGCTGCTTCATCTCCCGGTCAACAATGTCATACACCTCGGCATAGTTGATAGTCCCCTCCAGTTCGTCGTGACACAACGCATGATGGGCATTGCGGCCGTCAATATGCAACACGAGCGAAAGCATAAATTCGCCCCCCACCTGCTGCTCTTGCGGCATCACACCGTGCCGGGCATGAAAGCGCATGCGCGGCATGGATATCGTAAAGGCATTATCTTGAATTAGCATACAAGCATATTTTGTTAAAAACGTGTGCAAAGTTAACCATTTGCACGCAAACAAGGAAATGGCTACAATATATGCCACTGCTTTGGTTCGCCCCCTGCCCCAACAGAACCTACCGTGTACATAACATCTACATATATATATGTACGCGCGCGTGCGCGCGCGACAGAGAAAACTCAAAATTTGTCTACACTCTGCACTTTATGATTACAACGCGTTGATTATCAACCAATTAAAAGTGTATACACCATCTACACACCATCAGCACTACCTGCACTCGGCAAAAAATTGTTTGAACAAGGTTCAAACACCCATATCAAGCAGTAACCACCCCAAAGAGAATGAGGAAAAACGCTAACGGGAGGTAGAAATTTCTGACGGAGCAAACGTTTCGACGCTCCCCCTATACAGAAAATTCGGAGTGGCACAACCCTAAAAAGCGGGTGGGTACACAAGCATGCCGCACGGGGCACAGCAACAAGTGCAGACTCCCCGCCGGACGTGCTGACAATGCAGGCGGGGTGTACACAAAGTGCAGACTTGTCTACACTGCTCAAGCGATTGATTTTCAAGGAAGTGCATACAAAAAGTGCAGAGTGACAACAGTTTTAAGGACAACACATATAGGGGTAGTTTTGGCATAAGAATGGCTATCGGCGTCACGCGTCAGCACTACAGCTCCTTGCAAATGTCCCACACGTCAGACAGACACACAACACCCTTGTCACGACGTGTGCCAAGCATCTGACTATTTTGTCAGACCACCGCCACCATATCCCTCTACGAAAGGCACATTTTGGCAGTAATTTGAAATATTTGTTATAGATTTTCACCCACCCCCGTCCATGGCAACATCTTTGCCTATATGCAGGGCGTAAACAACAACGAACAAAACAAATAAAACATACAACTATGAATTTCGACAACTTTACAATCAAAGCACAGCAGGCCCTGCAACAGGCTATTGACCGTGCCCAGCAAAACGGGCAACAGGCCATTACCCCTGTACACTTGTTGGCCGGTGTGCTGGCAGTGGGCGAAAACGTGACGCAGTTTGTGTTTGGCAAAATGGGCGTCAACGAGCATGCACTGCAAGCTGCCGTTAACAGCGAGTTGCAGCGGCAGCCCCGTGTGAGCGGTGGCGGCAGTCCCTACCTTGACCAAGAGGCCAACGATGTGGTGACGCGTGCACAAAGCATAGCCAGCAAGGGCGGCGACAGCTACGTGGGTCTTGAGCCCATGCTGCAAGCTCTGCTCGAGGTAAAAAGCACAGCATCGCAAATGATGAAGGACGCCGGGGTGACCACCGACGGACTGCAACGCGCCATTGAGGAATTGCGTGGTGGACAAAAAGCTACCTCACAAAGCGCTGAGGACACCTACCAGGCATTGGCCAAATATGCCCGCAACCTGGTGGAGGAAGCCCGCAACGGCAAACTCGACCCTGTGATTGGCCGCGACGAGGAAATACGCCGCGTGCTGCAAATTTTGTCGCGCCGTACCAAAAACAACCCTATACTGATAGGTGAACCGGGTACCGGTAAGACAGCCATTGTGGAGGGTTTGGCCGAGCGCATTGTGCGCGGCGACGTGCCCGAGAACTTGAAGAACAAAAAACTCTACTCACTCGACATGGGTGCACTGGTGGCTGGCGCAAAATACAAAGGCGAGTTTGAAGAGCGACTGAAGAGCGTGATTAACGAGGTGACACAAGCCAATGGCGACATCATCTTGTTTATAGACGAAATACACACCCTGGTTGGCGCCGGCAAGGGCGAGGGTGCCATGGACGCCGCCAACATTCTGAAACCTGCCTTGGCACGTGGCGAACTGCGCAGCATAGGTGCCACTACACTTGAAGAGTATCAAAAGTACTTTGAAAAGGACAAGGCGTTGGAACGCCGTTTCCAAACGGTGATGGTAGACGAGCCTACCCCCGAAGATGCCATCAGCATTCTGCGTGGATTGAAGGAGCGCTACGAAAATCACCACAAGGTGCGTATTCAAGATGACGCCTTGATTGCCGCCGTGCAGTTGTCGCACCGCTACATCACCGACCGCTTCTTGCCCGACAAGGCCATCGACCTGATGGACGAGGCCGCTGCCAAGCTCCGTATGGAACGCGACTCGCAGCCTGAGGAGCTGGACGAGATTACGCGCCGCCTGCGCCAGCTCGAAATTGAACGCGAGGCCATCAAGCGCGAGAATGATACTGCCAAACTCGAACAGCTCAACAAGGAGATAGCCGAACTGAGCGAGAAGGAGAAAGACTTGCGCGCCAAATGGGAAGGCGAGAAGGAGGTGCTCTCACGCATACAGCAAGACAAGCAGCAACAAGAGCAGCTCAAATTTGAAGCCGAACGCGCCGAACGCGAGGGCGACTACGGCCGCGTGGCCGAGATACGCTACGGCAAACTCAAACAACTTGACGACGATATCCGTGCCCAACAGGAGCAACTCAAAAACCGCCAAGGCACCGAAGCCATGGTGAAAGAGGAGGTTACCCCCGACGACATAGCCGATGTGGTGGCCCGCTGGACAGGCATACCCGTTACGCGTATGCTGCAGAGCGAACGCGAAAAGTTGCTGCACCTTGAGGCCGAACTGCACCGCCGCGTGGTAGGTCAAGACGAGGCCATCGAAGCTGTGGCCGATGCCGTGCGCCGTTCACGTGCCGGACTGCAAGACCCCAAGCGGCCTATCGGTTCGTTCATCTTCCTTGGCACAACGGGTGTGGGTAAGACCGAACTGGCCAAAGCCCTGGCCGACTACCTGTTCAACGACGAGAACATGATGACACGTATCGACATGAGCGAGTATCAAGAGAAGTTCAGTGTGAGCCGTCTTGTAGGCGCGCCTCCCGGATACGTAGGTTACGAGGAAGGTGGCCAGCTCACCGAAGCCGTACGGCGCAAACCTTACAGCGTGGTGCTCTTTGACGAAATAGAAAAGGCGCACCCCGATGTGTTCAACATTCTGCTGCAGGTGCTTGACGACGGCCGTTTGACCGACAACAAGGGGCGCACGGTGAACTTTAAGAACACCATCATCATCATGACCTCGAACATGGGTTCACAACTCATTCAGCAAAAGTTTGAGGCCATCGCCAACAAACGTGCCGACGAACGCGCACGCATTATTGACGAGACGAAGGGCGAAGTGCTCGAGATGTTGAAGAAGACAATACGTCCGGAATTTCTGAACCGTATTGACGACATCATCATGTTTGAACCGCTCACGCAACCTCAAATCGAACAGATTGTTCGTTTGCAGGTGGCTGGCATTGCCCGTCTGCTCAAGGATCAGGACGTACAGCTCGATGTGGCCGACAATGCCATAGCCCTTGTGGCCAAGGCCGGTTTCGACCCCGAATTTGGCGCCCGTCCTGTAAAGCGTGCCCTGCAACGCTTGTTGCTTAACGACTTGAGCAAAGCCTTGTTGGCCGGCACCGTGGACAAGACAAAGCCTATCCACGTCAAGGCCGACGGCGACAAACTGGCTTTCAGCAACTGACAGGCATAACACGCACAAAGACCTTGGCTGGCCCATCTGCCATGCGTCATGTGCGCTGCGGCCAGGAGCACCAGCCAAGCGTTTTGCTAACTTATATATTAAAGGACTGCCACTACACAACAATGGTGTGGCAGCCCTTTTTGTGTATGCCGGCAGTATGCCCATAGTGTAACCCTCCGGCATACGCGCAGAGCGTGACGCAATGAAATATAACAAAAAAACGATGCTCGGCGCTTGGCATACCAAAAGTTTTGCGTAAATTTGCCGCACGTTTTGGTCAAAGCCGGAGATGAGGACCGCTCGAACAATTTCTCCACTGAGGGCCGTGTTGCCCAACCCGTTCCTGCCGCCACTTGCCCACTTGCGGCCAAAGCTACTATTACTCACTTTATTATTAACTCATTAAATGGAGAATCTTAAAAACATTGCACCGCTTGCGGACTTTGACTGGAACGCATTTGAAAATGGTGCCACAGAATCAACTCAGAGCCACGACGAACAAGAGAAGGCTTACGATGCAACACTCGGCCGCGTAAACGAGAACGAGATTGTTGACGGTACAGTAATTTCAATCGGTAAGCGCGAAGTTGTTGTAAACATTGGCTACAAGAGCGATGGTATCATTCCTGTAAATGAATTCCGTTACAACCCCGACCTGAAGGTAGGCGACACTGTAGAGGTGTACGTTGAGAACCAGGAAGACAAGCGTGGCCAGCTCGTGCTCTCGCACAAGAAGGCTCGTGCAAGCAAGTCTTGGGAACGCGTTAATGCCGCTCTCGAGAACAAGGAAATTATCAAGGGTTACATCAAGTGCCGCACTAAGGGTGGTATGATCGTTGACATCTTCGGCATCGAGGCATTCTTGCCCGGTTCACAGATCGACGTTAAGCCTATCCGCGACTACGACGTATTCGTTGGTAAGACCATGGAATTCCAGGTTGTTAAGATCAACCAGGAGTACAAGAACGTTGTTGTATCACACAAGGCACTCATCGAGGCTGAACTCGAAGCTCAGAAGCAGGAAATCATCTCTAAGCTTCAGAAGGGTCAGGTACTCGAAGGTACCGTTAAGAATATCACCTCTTATGGTGTATTTATCGACCTCGGCGGCGTAGACGGTTTGATCCACATCACCGACCTTTCATGGGGCCGCGTAAACGATCCCCACGAAATTGTGGAACTCGACCAGAAGCTCAACGTTGTTATCCTCGATTTCGACGAAGAGAAGAAGCGTATCGCCCTCGGTCTCAAGCAGCTCACTCCTCATCCTTGGGATGCCCTCGATCCTAACCTCAAGGTAGGTGACAAGGTTAAGGGCAAGGTAGTGGTTATGGCTGACTATGGTGCATTCGTTGAAATCGCACCGGGCGTTGAAGGCCTTATCCACGTTAGCGAAATGAGCTGGAGCCAGCACTTGCGCTCTGCTCAGGACTTCCTCAAGGTAGGCGACGAGGTTGAAGCTGTAATCCTTACTCTCGACCGTCAGGAACGCAAGATGTCTCTCGGCATCAAGCAGCTCAAGGACGATCCTTGGAAGGATATCGAAGTTAAGTACCCCGTAGGCTCACGTCACCACGCCAAGGTTCGCAACTTCACCAACTTCGGTGTATTTGTTGAACTCGAAGAAGGCGTTGACGGTCTTATCCATATCTCTGACCTCTCTTGGACCAAGAAGATCAAGCACCCCTCTGAGTTCACTCAGATTGGTGCCGACATCGAGGTTGTTGTTCTCGAAATCGACAAGGACAACCGCCGCCTCTCTCTCGGTCACAAGCAGCTCGAAGAGAACCCCTGGGACGTATTCGAGAACACCTTCACTGAAGGTAGCGTTCACGAAGGCACTATCGTTGAACTCATGGACAAGGGTGCCGTAGTTCAGCTCGAATATGGTGTTGAAGGCTTTGCTACTCCCAAGCACCTCGTTAAGGAAGACGGATCACACGCCAAGGAAGGCGAGAAGCTCCCCTTCAAGGTTATCGAGTTCAACAAGGACAGCAAGCGCATCATCCTCTCACACAGCCGCACCTTTGAAGATGCTCAGCGTGGTGAGACTCCCGCCGCTCCTCGCAAGCCCCGCGCAAGCAAGGCTAAGAGCAGCGATATCCCCACTATCCAAAACCAGGCCGCTACTACCTCACTCGGTGAGAACGACGCCCTGGCAGCCCTCAAGGCTAAGATGGAGAAGGGTGAATAATTCCTTACTTTGGCGTTAATTGTTATTAACGTATATACAATTTGGTTCCGGAAGCTGTGGCACGTGAGTGTCGCAGCTTCCTCTTTATATATACACACCGCACTTGCAACGCTCTTTGCCCCACTCGCGCTGACGCTCCATTCGCTGGCAAAAAAGCTTAAAGTAAACGGTTTGAGCATAGTATGTCACTTATTGTTAGTACCTTTGTAAATATTACATGCCGGCAAATACAGCCGGCGGGATTTATTAACTGCATACACATTTTCTATTCATGATAAAGACAGCAAGACTTTTGCCAGCCATGCTGGCTACCCTGCTTGTGCTTTCGGCCTGCAAGGGTAACAAAAATAACACGCCGGCCCTGGCCGCCGACACGACAAGCATTGTCGACACCACTGCAGCCGAACAAGTGACTGACTCCACCATTTATGGCAAGGCCAGCGAGGACTTTGGCATGAGCACCTTTGGCATGATAACCGACGACGGTGACACACTCAATGTGTGCCGCACAGCCAACGATGGCACTGATGCCAAAATATATGGCAGCATCAAATACGACGACCGCTATGCCATGACTACACGCGACAATGGCGAGTCGCTCGGCGTGCTGATTAACTTGACTGAGCTTGACAAGAAACTCAAGAACTACGAAATACGCAACGGGCACTTGGTGGTGAACGGCGACACGGTGCCTGTGGAGAATTATTTGAAATAAAGCAAAGCGACAGACAGATATGTTTTCAGGAATAGTAGAAACGACAGCACGCGTAGTGGCTGTAGAACAAGATAAAGAGAACAAGCACTTTACGATGGCTTGCGACTTTGGACACGAACTGAAAATTGACCAAAGCGTGGCACACAACGGAGTTTGCCTGACTGTAGTGAAAATAGACGGCGACTGCTATGTGGTGACGGCTATGGACGAAACACTAAAACGCTCTAACCTGGGACTACTGCAGCCGGGCGACGAGGTGAACGTGGAGCGCTCCATGATTATGAACGGGCGCCTTGACGGACACATCGTGCAGGGACACGTTGACACAACTGCCACATGTGTAAACATAACCGATGCCGACGGCAGCTACGAATTTACCTTTGAATACGAGGCAAGCGACGAGATGATTGCCCGCGGCTATTTTACGGTGGACAAGGGCTCGGTTACGGTGAACGGCGTAAGCCTCACTGTGTGTGAGCCAACCCGCAACACCTTCAAAGTGTGCATCATTCCGTTTACCTACGAACACACCAACTTTCACCACATCAAGGTGGGCACGAAGGTTAACATCGAATTCGACATCTTGGGCAAGTACATCAGCCGCTTGGCCAGTCTGCAGAACAACGCGGCACAATGATTAAACTACTTATGATATTTGCCGGTGGCGGTTTGGGCAGTTTGTGCCGTTACAGCATTGGCGCAGCGCTGCTCAAAAATGTTGACGGACACTTTCCGTGGGCCACTTTTGCGGCCAATGCCATAGGTTGCCTGTGCATCGGATTGCTTGCGGGCTACTTTGAAAGGCGGCAAGCCGGACTGGTGTACATGCTGCTGGTTACAGGATTTTGCGGTGGATTTACCACCTTCTCGACATTCTCAAACGAGAGTGTGCAACTGATGCGGCAAGGTTTCTATTCATTAGCTTTAGGCTACATGGCCCTGTCTATGTGTACAGGTTTGATGTGCACCGCATCGGGCTTTTGGGCCGCAAAGAATATCTGATACACTTTCACCTTCTACTCTATTATGCGCAAGAAAGAACTTTACGAACACGTGCTGGCGTACTTTGAACGCACCATGGACGCTACCGAAACGGAGTTGCACTTTAGCAACCCCTTTGAATTGTTGGTGGCCGTCGTTCTGTCGGCACAATGCACCGACAAGCGCATCAACCAGGTGACGCCGCGGCTGTTTGCCGACTTTCCTGTGCCCGAAGCTATGGCGGCCACCACTCCCGAGGTTATTTACGATTACATCAAGTCGGTGAGCTATCCTAACAACAAGGCCAAACATCTGGTGGGGCTGGCCAAAATGCTGGTGGAGCGGTTTGGCGGTGAAGTGCCATCTACGCTTGAAGAATTGACACAGTTGCCCGGCGTGGGACGCAAAACAGCCAATGTCATACAGGCTGTGGCTTTTGGCAAAGCAGCCCTGGCAGTTGACACGCATGTGTTCAGAGTGAGCCACCGCCTCGGACTTGTGCCACAGCGCTGCACAACCCCATACAGCGTGGAGGTGGAACTTAAAAAACACATACCCGAACAGTTGGTGGCCTCGTCACACTACTGGCTCTTGCTGCACGGACGTTACACTTGTTTGGCTCGCAAGCCCAAATGTGACAAATGCGGATTGCGCGACGTGTGCAAGAGTTGCATGGGGTAACGCACTGCCCACACAAAAAAGAGCACAGACCGACCTATTTCACTCAACTAATCTATTTCATCAGACTAACTAAATAGCTCCACGCAATATGGCCGACTTCTTATCAAAGCTTTCTGTACTCCAATCTGGAAACGAAGACCTGTTCATGCAAAAGAAGAGCAGAGACCCCAACAAACACATAAACTTTATGCTTGAGTGCAAGAAAGATGGTGTGTTTCTTTCGGTGGTAGACGAAGGCCGCAACAAGGTTGACGTAAACTTTAGAAACTACGATAGCATTACGGCCCAACTGCTGCAAAGCATTGATAATGTGATGCGACAAAAGGAATACGATGTGGTGTGGGGTGAAGCTGAAAGTGGGCTAAATCTGAACGATTACCCCTATTTGTGCAATCAACTTGTGCGCTGTTCCAACATCATTGACAGCGAGGGGCATAAATTGAACGTGGCCGATGAGGGTGAGCAGCATTTGCAACTACGACTCAAGCACAAGAAAGACAAAGAATTTCTGCCCGAATTTTATATCGGCGACAGCAAGGTGGACAAGCTGCAAATGCTATCGGACGTCTTTGCGTGGATTGGCAATAAGATATATGCCATACACTCAGTAGGCAACAACTATGCGCATTTGGACATTCTGAAGTGTAATATTGACGAAAGTATGCTTGAGCAATATCTGTCTGTGCTCTATTCGTACTTTAGCAATATACAAGTGTCATGTGACGGCTACAATATACACTTGTCAGCCCACGAAATGTTCTCTGCCCCCACCCTGTTCATTGAAGAAATTGATGCCGACAAAACACTTTACCTGCGCGTGGCAGATGTTGTAAAAGCGCTTCCCGAGGGTTTTGTTGACAAGTTCGGCATTAACATGGTGGCACAAATATCCGTGCCCGGCGTCATCGACGTGAAAAAGCTCAAACGCGTCCCTATGCAGGACACCATCGAATACCTACGTACTGAAATTCTGCGCTTTGCCCCCGACCGACAAGCCAAAAAGAACGTATACCTTGCCGATGACACTTTTATCATACCCGAAAACATAGCCGGGCCGTTCTTGCTTAACGCACTACCATCGTTGCTCAAAACATTTGATTTGGTGGGGGCTGACAAACTGAAAACATACAAGATAAGTGCTGTCACACCAAGCTTGAACATCAAGCTGTCGTCGGGCATCGATTTCCTTGAGGGTAGCGCAAAGGTGCGTCTTAACGAAGAGGTATTTACACTACAACAACTCTTTTCGCAATATACCGAACGCAAATACATTCAGCTTTCAGATGGCAACCGCGCCATTGTGGACGATGGTTATATGCGCCGTCTGCAACGCATCTTCAGGAAAGTGAAGAAGAGCGACAAGGACCGAATCAAGGTGTCGTTCTTTGACCTTAAAGACCTTGAAGAGCTGGTCAACGGACCGCTCGAGGGTAAAGTATTTGAACATCACCGCAAATTCTACGAAGGATTTAACAAGCTTACGCGCAAAAAGCTAACGCTGCCCAACGTCAACGCCACCTTGCGCCCCTACCAAATAGAGGGCGTGAAGTGGATAAAATACCTTTACGACAACAATATGGGTGGCTGCCTGGCCGATGACATGGGGTTGGGTAAAACTCTGCAAACCATCTCTGTGCTAAGCCTCATCTACCCACAAGAAAGCAAACCCACCTTGCTTGTGATGCCACGCAGCCTGCTCTTTAACTGGCAGAATGAACTGGCACGCTTTGCTCCCCAACTGAGCGCCTACACCTATTATGGCAACACCCGGGACATAAAGGAAGCCATGCAACACCAGCTCATTCTCACGACCTATGCCATCGTGCGCAACGACATCAAAACGTTTAGTGCTCAGGAATTCCACTACGTCATTTTGGACGAGAGTCAGAACATCAAGAACCTTACGGCACAAAGTACGCAGGCTGTATTCATGCTTAAAGCCCCCCATCGTCTGGCCCTAAGCGGCACACCAATTGAGAACAACCTCGGTGAGTTATATGCCCTGTTCCGGTTCCTTAATCCAACTATGTTTGGCACCCTTGACAACTTCAATCATGACTATGCCAACCCCATACAAAAGAATGGCGACAAGGAAGCCATGCAATGCTTGCAACGCAAGATTTTCCCTTTCATGCTACGACGTTTGAAACGTAATGTGCTGAAAGACTTGCCCGATCGTACGGACAAAACCATTTACATTGAAATGAACAATGCGCAAGCCAATCTTTACGAGCAACGACGCGTATACTATAAAAACCAAGTAGAGCAATCTATTGCAGCAGATGGCATACAAAAGTCTCAGTTCGTGATATTTCAAGCATTGAACGAACTGCGACAAATAGCCTCTATTCCCGAAAAGCTATCAAACGATAAAATTACATCGCCCAAGCTTGACATGCTCACCGAAACACTGCTCAACACGGTGGCCAACGGACACAAGGCTGTTGTTTTCTTCAACTTCATAGCAGGTCTCGACATGTTGGGCGACACGCTTGAGGCAAAAGGCATTGACTACGTCTGCATGACGGGCTCCACACGCGACCGTAAAATGGTGGTGGAACGCTTCCAAAACAATGAGCAATGCAAGGTGATGCTTATGACACTCAAGACTGGGGGTGTAGGGCTTAACCTGACGGCCGCCGACACTGTGTTCATTTTCGAACCCTGGTGGAACAAGGCTGCCGAAGAGCAAGCCATCAATCGTCTGCACCGTTTCGGGCAAAAAGCCAAAGTGCTTTGTTTCTCACTCATTACGCAAGATACGATCGAAGAAAAGATACAGCAGTTGCAGCAACAAAAGTCTGAGTTGTTCAGCGCACTCATCAACAGCGACAGTTCATCGTCAAAACAACTCAGCGAAGAAGACATCAAGTTCATTTTAGGCTAAACTCCCGTTCAATCATGGCAGACGAAACACTGGTTAAAACAGAAAAGATTATAAACCTTAGCAGTCAAAGTGCTATTATACAGTCCCGCAATATTCTCAGCAGGTATGTTGTTTCGGAACTAAGGCCTTTGGTTAAATATTTGTTCAACAGCCTTGACTACATACGTTATGTGGCTATTGACAAGGAGAATAACAAATACGTACCCAGTGCCATAAAACTATGCGACGACTACAAGCACTGTTGTAAAAGCGAATTGTTGGACTTCGCATCACTGTTCTTCACCAGAAGTAACTTTCACCTCTACCTCGAGGTATTACCCGATAATGTGCGCGCGTTATGGATTGCGGCGGCAGACAAAATCTTTTTAAGCGAGAACGAAGCAAACAAACTATTGGGAGAAGAATGCATCGACACACACAGCTGGGGCACGCAAGTATGCGAAACTTTAGGCGAAAATATCTTCGAAATTACAGAAAGCGAACCTTATGATGATGGTACTAACGACACCAATTATCTGACATTCACATATCCATGGCTAAGGGAATTAACCTATTGGTGTTCACACGACACGCTGGAAGAATGCCAGACTGCCGACCTTCCAGACAAACTAACTGTGTTCAACGCCGAGGCTGATCTTTTTCAAGAAATCCCCATTCTCAACAGTTTACGCGAGGGTGGAGTAACTTTGGGCAAAGCGCATTTTTTTACAGCGAAACTGCGCAAGTCTTTAGACAATGTCAATATTAACGATTTCAATCTGGGCGAAAAAAGCACGAAGTACTACGAAGAGACACTTCGCCACTACTACTTGATTACTACATACCTGCTTACTTGCGAAAATACACATAAATCTGTAATCAACTCTACCTCACCGCTGCAATTAATACTGCAATGCGTAAAGTATGTATTCGATAACGCATCTAACTTTAGCAAGCTGTTCCTGCCTCACATCTCTGGTATTAAACGTGATTACGATTTAACACACAATGCACACGAACTCATGCGTTCGCTTCAGCAGAGTCTTCTGACTTTGAATTCAAGTATGTGGATCAGCATTGAACAACTATTGTACCTAACAAGATGTTATTTCAAACACCAAGCCCGCTTCTCTATATTAATACATGAGCCAACGTCATATTATAATATTGGTTTCAAATTGCGCGACAAAAATGCCGACGAGCCGATAACGTATGACGAAATCATTACGTGTATAACCTATCAAAGCATAAAATCTGTACTGTTAGCCCTGGCAAGCTGGGGCATCATCGAAATAGCATACGACCCCACTACTACTGCCAATGGCCTGTCCTACCTTACAGACGCCTTACGCTATGTACGCCTTACCAACTTAGGCAAATATGTTTTTGGAAAAGCAAAGTTCTATCAGTTGCCCACCACAATGGTCAACACATGTAAGGACTTTGAGCTGAACGCCGACCGGTTACTCATCAAAGTGCTTAACCCCAACAGTAAGGGGAGTTTCGCACTTGAGAAAATAGCTGCCCCCATCACGTCCCAGCTCTACCGCACAAACTTTTCCGTTTTCCTTAAAGAGTGCAATACTAAGGACGATATAGTAAAGAACATAGACTTGTTCAAGAAATACATTGCAAACGAACCACCCCAAATATGGGAGGATTTCTTCAATGCCATGCTGGAACGGACCAATGCACTTAAAAAAGTAAGGACAAGCTACATTACGCGTTCGATTGATGCCAAAGACAAAGAGCTGCAAGACATAATCATGCACGACCCCAAACTCAAACAATACATATTGCGTGCCGAAGGCTATGTGGTGCTGATAGAGCAAGCACACCTGAACGACGTGAACAACATACTCAAAACATATGGTTACACCATCTAATTCTACACATTGGCATGAAACACTTGCTTGCTGCCCTCATAGGCATCTTTAGCGTATGCGCCACAGCCACCACACGCAACGAAACTGAGGCGCGCCGCATAGCTCAAAGCTGGTTTGCACAACACAATGTTGCAAGTTTGAGCACCAACCACTCTCGCACACAAGAGGCCGCCATGATGACATGCGACACGCTCAACATGGCATGGTGTTACAAGTGCCAGCACCAATTTGTACTAATTGGCAAACAAGCATCACAACCTGCCATACTGGGCTATGGCAATACTGCGCAAGGCGTTATGCCACAGGTTCTGAAACGTTTACTCAACAGTGCTCCAATGCCCGCTGACACGTACACCTACCGTCCCTACCCGCTTGACGGCTGCCAATGGCAACCCGTGGCGCCACTGCTCAGCACACAACACGGCTACCACACGCCCTACAACGACGCTTGCCCCTACTATACCGACAACGATGGCGTGCGCTCCGATGCACGCTGCGTACCAGGTTGTGTGGCCATTGCATTAGAACAAATTCTGACCTATTACAAACGCACCTACACGCTGCAAGACACCTTGCACGGCTGGCAAACGCCCCATTACACCATTCCCGACATACTGCCTGGCGAGGTGGTCGACGCCAGTCTCATACGCGATGATTATGCCAACAACAACGGCACCACCGACGAACGCGATGCTGTGGCACGTCTGATGTATTATTTGGGTGTGGCCACACACATGAATTGGGGCATCGACGCCAGCGGCACAAACTCCACCAAGGTGGCCGACCCGCTGAAACAGGCTTTTGGCTTGAAGTATGTGCACTACCTTGACAGTTACAAGTACAGTCCGGTTGCGTATTGGAACTTTCTGGCTCAAGAGCTCATTGCGCGTCGCCCAATTTACTACTCGGGCAGTGCCATGAACCTCGAAGGCCACGCTTTTGTGCTCGACGGACTTGACGCCAACGGGCTTTTCCACGTCAACTGGGGCTACTATGGCAGCTACGACGGCTACTTCCGCCTCGACGTGCTGTCTGTCAAAGCCCCTACACACGACCATGACGCATTTGCCGACGACGGCTACTTTTGCAATCAAGAGGCTGTGGTGATGTGCCCCGACGAGGTGACGGGGATAATGCCTCCCGACACACTGCACCGCACGGGCCATGAGGTGGTGGTGGACACCGTGTGGTTTGCAGACGAACCGTCAACCGCCTGCATGACACGCATCAACATGGCGGTGCACAACACCACACAGCAAACGCTCACCACGCCATTTGCCCTGATGCTGAATGCCCCAACCGACACGGCACGGCTTGAACAAGCCGACTGGCTGGCATTTACGGGCGTCACGCTCGCCGCCGGACAGCGCGACACACTGACCATACACACGCTGCTGACCCGCAACGGACATGACATGCAACTTGCCATCAGCCCCGACGGCGAACAAATCATTTACGAGCGCACGCTCAACATCACCAGCAACGGCACCACCCAGCTGCACAGCGAGGCACCGCGCCTTACGTTTGTTGACGGATCGACCATCGAGGTGCAGCAAACTGTGGGTAACAAACTTTATGACGAAAGAGCCGCACAAACACTACTCTTTAATCTGAAGGACAACACCAGCCACACCGATGCACAACTCACACGGCGCATTTATCTGCCTCCCACAACCGACACCACATTGTGCGTGAGGTTTTACAACCTTGTGCCAGGTCACAAATACCGTCTCAAACTGCAAGGTGAGCAACAGGGCGACATGCAGCGACTTGAGTTTGTCATGCCCGGCGCCGATGCCATTGCCACACCAACATGTGCTCCCAACAGCCGCACACTGTACATTACAACCGACGGACGCACCTCACCCACCGTGCCACACAACTACAAAGGAGCCTTGCTGCAATACCGCCAGGGCAAGATTACCAAAATCATACAACACTAATTTGGTTAACGGGTTAACGAGTTGACAGGTTGACAAGTAAGTCTGCTATACTTATAAAGTTAAAGCCAGGACGGTAAAAAGCTTGACTAACTTACCCGTCAACCCGTTAACTTGTTTACTAATTCTCTAAAATCATTATGCTAAAGAAATCACATTTTAAGACGTTGCTTGTGTCGACCACCGACAATGGCGAGGATATCATACGCACAGAGGCCGACGGCGGCTGCCTGATTGACGAAAGCGGCCTGATGCTGCGCTACGCCGAACGCGACAACGACGGCACAGCATCACTGCTGCTCACCGACGGCTTGGCCGACCTCAAGCGCAACGGACGCATCAAGTCGCGCATGACTTTTGTTGACGGCAAACTTGTACCTTGTACCTACACCACCCCCAATGGTGCACTCGACTTCAGCCTCTACACACACAGCACACTGCTCAATGTCACGCCCGAGGGCGGACGTTTTGAGGCACGCTACACCATGCTTGCCGCTGGCAAACAGGTGGCCGACAATGTGCTTACGGTGGAGTGGCAATTTACAAACTAAGGTTGAAACTGCCTGACAGCCCCTACCTCACTATGGCTAAAACAATATAACAATCCCCATGTCTGAATTTCCCAAATGGCTGCTTGCCCTTGCCGGCCTCAGCCTTATCCCCCTACTTGCGTGCCCGCTCTTCTTGTTCGGTGCACAGCCCTTTGGCACAAGCCAATATGGCATTGTGCGTTTTCTGCTCTACCTGCTCACCCAACTGCTGTGGCTTGCACCAACGGCCAGTTTCTTTGTCACGCTCGACCTTTGGCGCCGTGGCTACAACAAAACAAGCATTGCGCTTGGCACGGCAGCAGTCGTGGTCAACGTGCTGGCCTTTATACTGATATTTAGATAGCCGGCCGAAATCTGTCGCAATGCGCACAGGCGCATATAACACGAGAAAGGGTGTTTCAGAAAGGCTCCAACTGCCACGCGGCATGGAGTTATCTTTCTGAAACACCCTTTTTTGCTGTATGTTACATTCAAATCGCCACCCTATGTCAAGGGTTTAGCAACTGCTGCAAGGCATTAACCATACCCGCTGCCGTCTGTCCTGTTGGGATGCCGGCCGGGGCAAACGCCTCAACTTGCTTGTTCAGTGCATCGAGCGCGGCGTTGTTGCCCTTTGCTGCGTACTCCTCACGCAATATGCGCACCTTCTCGGCCATTGCCACCCCCTCAATAAAACGCTCATAGCGCACCGATGAGCGCGGCCCGGGATAGATGAGATAGGTGTCGCCCGGGGCAAACAAGCGGAAACGCGTATCGGTGAGCGGGTTGTCGGCCCAGTTCATCCACGACCAGTGCAAATAGCCCTCAAACTTGTTGGCCACACAAAATACAGGCAAATAGGCAGCCTCAGCCGGCAGACTGTTTGAAAACAAATTGGGCTCCGTATTGCTGCAACAAGTGTAGGTCGTACTCTTCCACCCACGGGCCTTGCGGGCTGCCAGCTCGTCGTCAGTAAAGTGCTCGCCAAAACCTATGCAATAGTCGTAAAGCTTGTCAACCAGCTCCTTGTGGTGTGTGCCAGCAAGCGCCATCTTGATGCCCGGCACCGCCTCTTGCGCCACACGATAGGCGTCAAGCATATTGTTGAGCCCGCGTTCGTCCATGGCTATACAAGTCTTGTCATACCACCCTTGCTGCTTGAGGTGAGCAGCAAAGCTCTTCAAAAATGCGGTCCAAAGCGCCTTGTACTCTGCACTGCTGGTTGTGGTTTTCAAATCCACCTCCTTGCCCTGTGCCTCATCGTAATAGCGGAACGACATATCCCAGGGCACCATCGAGAAACAGTTAATTTGCTCACTTATACCACACTCCTCACACAGCTTCACCCATTGGTCAAACACCGTGTAGTCGTACTGCCATTCGCCGTTCTTGGTGCGTGTTGTGCGCACCATGGCACTGAATTTGTCATGACTTTGGTCGCCCCAAGGCTCATAAAACAATATGGCCGACACCACCTTTTGTCCGCTGCGCGCCAACAGTTTGAGGTAGGGGCGTAAAGCATCAAGGTGAGCCTGGCTCCAACGCGGCACATCGTTGTAACGCGACACAGCATAAGGCTGCTGCCAAAAGTCCACATGAAACTTTTGTTCGGCAGGCGAGGGCAAGGTACGGGCATTTACCTCAATCTTCAAGTTCAAGCGCTTCAGCACCTTGTGCGTTTGCGCATCGGCCACCTCCAGCTGCGTGCTGTACACACCGGCATCGGCATCGGCCGGCACCTCCAGCGTGCACCATACAGGGTGTGTGGTACCCTCCTCTGCCGTTTGCGGCACATCAAGGTCTATGACATCGGCCACCTGGTAGGGCGTGAGGTTGTTGGGGTGATAACCACAATACTGAAAGTTGTCGGTTGTCACATAGTTAACAAAGCGTGCCTCGCCCTGTGAGGCCGCAATGGTGGCGCCCCCCTTGCGCCAAGGGGTGAGCCTCACCTGCAGCGCACCTTGCTTTTGAACGGCATACACCACAGCCTCCACGCCCACACGCTCACCGCGCCAAGCCTTTATCAGCGTGTCTGATTTGGCCCTCATCACAGGGCGCTCAGTTTGCGCATAGTGCACATCTTTCGAGGCCCACGACACTTGCAGCCCCTTTCCGCCCGTTGTTTGAGCCTGCAGCGAAAGGGCCACAGCACACAACGGAACAATTATAGTTTGCTTAATATTCATAGTTCATCATATTTTTGGTGGAATACGGTCACTGCCTCAATGCCCTTGCGCATCATGCTGAGTGGCATATTTTCGTTAGGCGAATGTATGGCATTGCTTTCAAGTCCAAAACCCATCAGCACAGTCTTCACCCCCAGTTCGCGTTCAAAATCGCTGATAATGGGTATGCTGCCACCGCGTCGCACCGCCAGCGGCCGTTTGCCAAAGGCTGCCTCAAACCCAGCCTCCGCCGCACGATAGGCCGGCAGGGTGATAGGGCACACATAACCCTCGCCGCCATGCATCGGCGTAACCTTCACCTTCACACACTTGGGGGCCATGCGTTCAATGTAGTCAACAAACAGTTGCGACACCGTTTCGTGCTGTTGGTGTGGCACCAGGCGGCACGACACTTTGGCGTATGCCTTCGAGGGCAGCACCGTTTTGGCACCCTCGCCTGTGTGGCCGCCCCAAATGCCGCAAATGTCAAACGAGGGCCGGCAGGCATTGCGCTCAATGGTTGAATAGCCTTTTTCGCCCCGCAACGCATCCACCCCGATGGCCTGCATGTAGCGCTGTTCGTCAAATGGTATGTGGGCTATCATGCTGCGCTCATCGGCCGACAGCTCCTCCACATCGTCATAAAAGTGGGGTATGGTTATGCGTCCATCGGCATCGGTCACCTTGGCAAGCATCTCACACAACACATTGATGGGATTGGCCACCGCACCACCAAAGTGCCCGCTGTGCAAGTCGCGATTAGGCCCGGTCACCTCTATCTGCCAATAGGCCAGCCCACGCAGTCCGGTGGTGAGCGATGGCAAATCGGCCGCGAGCATCGAGGTATCGCTCACCAGTATCACGTCGCACTGCAACAGGTCGTGATGTTGTTTCAAAAAACTGCCGAGCGAGGGCGACCCAATTTCCTCCTCTCCCTCAAGTATAAACTTCACATTGTGCTTTAGCAATCCATGGCGCACGAGGTATTCAAGCGCCTTCACCTGTATAAAGCTCTGTCCCTTGTCATCATCGGCGCCACGTGCCCAAATGCGTCCGTCGCGCACCTCAGGCTCAAACGGATTAGAGTGCCACAAAGCCAAAGGGTCAACCGGCATCACATCATAGTGGCCATACACCAACACGGTGGGTGCCGCATCGCTCACATGCTTTTCGGCATACACCAGCGGATTACCCTCCGACGGCATCACCTCGGCATGGTCGGCACCGGCAGCCACCAGCAATTCTTGCCAACGTTTGGCACAGCGCAGCATATCATCGTGGTGTGCAGGTTCGGCGCTGATACTCGGAATGCGTATCAAGCTGAACAGCTCGTCAAGGAAACGCGCCTCGTTCTGTACCACATAGCTCTGTATAGTAGGAATTGTTGTCATAAGTTTTGTTTTAATTATCTACCTGTCTTTGTGCAAAGATAGTGCAAACCGAGCGCATAAAGTCAAGCTTGCTTGAACTTTATGCCGAGGTGCAGCCTATCTTATCACGATATTGTGTCACAAATTGCTTTACGACTATTAGCACATTCACACTATTTGCACGGCATTAACTTTATTTACCCCCCCATTTGCTTGCGTGCCACTCAGCACGTAACTTTGCCGCAAAAGATTTCTAATTTATCACAAAAAGCAAGCTCTATGAAAAAAACAATCCTCACCGTGTTGAGTTGCGTTACAGCCTTAGTTGGTTCTGCGCAAACACTGAGCAACACACCTGTTTCAACTTTTGAAGAACTGGAAGATGGTGGCATCTATGCGCTCAAAACCATCAACGATAAAGCCAGCAACGGCGGATGGTACTATCGCAACAACAACTTTTACTTTACACTCAATCCCAACGATGTTACGCCTGGCAGCAAAGTCTCTGCTGACAATAACAAATATTTGTGGAAGGTGTACAAAAACACCACCGACCAAACTATCGCACTTGTCAACATGTACGACGGCGTCTACATAGCCAGCGCAACAGGAAATGTAGGCAGTATAAACAACAACAATAATTGTGGCCAAGATGTCGGCTACTTGCACTTTGAAGCAAGCACCAAACACGAAGGTTACAGCAATCTGTACATTCTTAGCGGCTCAAATAAGTATTATGCAACAGCCAACGATAACGGCAAACTTGGCTATTGGACTCTCGGAGCCGACGCAAGCAACCAAGGTTGTGTGCAATTCTACAAGATAAATGATCCCGAAAATATTGCATTACCCGTCACCCCCAACAAGCCGTGTCTTTTAAGACTTGGAACTGGCGAACAGTACAGCGTAGGTGGATACATCTACACCACCGACGGCTCGGCGTTGACCATGAACGGACAAACTACCAATCTTTCGACCCTCGGTTCGGAATGGATATTCGAAGGCGACTATGCCAACGGATTTAAGATTGTCAACGCAAGCAGCAAGAAAGTACTTGGTGTGAACACCAGCAACTTGGCTACAAATGAAACAACGAAATTGGCACTTTACGATACTGACAATACCGATAGCAACGTGTCAACCCTTTGGGACGTGACGGGCAACACATTTGTTTCGGGCAGCTTTAATCTTAACGTAAAAGGTAGCATACGCGACCGCGTGAACGACAATAGCGGTCTGGCTTTCTGGAAAACAGGAGTTGGCAAAGGCTCTGCACTCAGAGTTTACAATAACGTAGACATCACACTCACAGAGGTCGGCAGCAACACTTACGCCACCACTTACCTGCCTTTTGCCGTAACCGTACCCGAGGGCATCAACGCCTACACTGCTACTATCAATAATGAGCATAACAGCATTGAGCTGACAAAGATTGAAGATGTTATTCCCGCTGAAACTGGCGTAATTCTTGAGGGTACAGCCACAAGTGCAGCCTTCCCTTTGACCACCACCGAAGGCACAGCCAGCAAGGGCGGTCTCGTTGGCACACTCACTAACAAGACCATCACAGCTAACACAACAGACTACTTGGTGCTTGGCACCAAAGACGGTGCCCTCGGCTTTTACTTGCCTAACGCTGCAAGCACAAGCATTGGAGCCAACAAAGCTTACTTTGAACTGAACGGACAAGCATCAGCCATGGGTTATGCTATCAACTTTGGCACGGTTACGGGCATTGCTTCAGCAACCATCAACAAGCAGAACAGCACAAACGCTTGCTACGATCTGTCAGGACGCCGCATAACATCACCCGTCAAGAGCGGTCTGTACATCAGCAATGGCAAAAAGATTATTGTAAAATAGCAAAACATACGAAAACATGAAATCATACATCAAGCCCCAAAGCACAACTATCAACCTTGACCTGCGTGAATCTCTTCTGCTCAACGACAGCAATGTTAGAGTCAATGCCACTCAGCACTCTGACAATGATGCAGCACTGTCGCAGCAAAAGAACAATAGTGTATGGAACAGCAATCTGTGGTCAGCCATGGATAATAACGACCAATAAAGCGTTGGCTGAAGGGATAAATAAGTTGACAAATAAACAGGTTACCATGTAACCTGGTCAAGCCCCCCTGCCAGTGCAAGCAACAACGGACAAGAGCGTTGCTACCACTTAAGCCCCACAAACCATGCCTACAACGGCAGCGTTTGTGGGGCTTTTATTATGACACACGATCACATCAGAATCATTTTACCTGAAACCTATAATTATAATACAACGCAAAACTGAGTGTATATCACCCCCCAAAGGTGTAAACATACGGGCACAAAAAAAAGGGCTTCCGCCCTTTCTCATCTTTTTAGTGGTGCGAGGCACATTATTGCCACGCCCACCGGCTCACATCTGAGCCAATCATCTAACAGTTACCTTTCTACAAATCTTTTTTACCTAATCTAATCTTTTACCTAATCTTGTTAACCTAATACTTAATCTTTCTACCCAGTCACTTCTTCGCAGAAGGAACTTTCGCAGAACTAATACTATATCAAATTATTCAATAGCTTAGCTTATGTCTTGTTTTCGAGTGCAAAGTTACGCCCACAACCACGACAATGCAAGTATATGAACAAAAAAGTTGCACGCTTTTGCATTGTTTGTGAATAAACTCGGTATTTTGACAAGTACACTATCAAAAACTCACATTTTATCATTCTGCCACTACCATACACTGCTACACAATGGCTACATCAAACACCTGCTACAAAAGAAATTGCCTGCCAGCACCGAAGTTTCCGACTCAAAGAGCCCTTCTGTGCTGACAGGCAACCACTATTCACTGACAGAGTCAGCTAACGGGGCTTACCCATTATTACTTTGCAATCTTGACACACTTCACTATAATGCAGAAAAGGAATATTTGCCCCTTATTCTGTTTACAGCCATTTTGTCTGCACTCTGCACTTTTGCACACAAAAGAATTGATTATCAGCTGATAGCGCAGTACAGATAAGACCCAAAAGCATCTGCACTACGCCTACACCCGTCTGCACTTTATCTACACCCGTCTGCACTTGTCTGTACTGCCGCCATACCGCACACGGCTCGCAACAAAAACAGTTGTGCCACCCGCACATTACGGCATAGGGGGAGCGGATTTTCTGTCAGAGCAACAGATTTTTCTGCCTCCCTATACATTTTTTTCTGACTGGCACAAACGATTTGACGCCCCCGGCACAAGCACGAGTGCAGATGGCAGTGCAGACAAATTTCGCCCCTGTCTACACTACTTTTTACTTTGATAATCAAAACATTACAAGGCATTAGTGTAGAGTGTAGACAGTTTTACAAAAAACCATTATATAAGGACTGTCTACACCATCTGCACTGACACAACTGCACATGACAGCAAAATATTTTTTCTGTCACCACCACCTTTTGGCACGCTGCTTGCATAAGTATGGGCGTACCGCTCAAAATAGTACAGAGGTACACACATATAATTATATAACACGAATAATAATAAAAAAAGATACAATCATGGGAAAGATTATTGGTATTGACTTAGGTACAACGAACAGCTGTGTGTCAGTGTTCGAAGGTAACGAACCTACTGTAATTGCCAACAGCGAAGGCAAGCGCACCACTCCTTCGGTGGTAGCCTTTGTTGAAGGTGGCGAACGCAAGGTGGGCGACCCCGCCAAGCGTCAGGCAGTAACCAACCCCTTGCGCACGATTTACTCAATCAAGCGTTTCATGGGTGAAAACTACGACCAGGTGCAGAAGGAAATTGCACGTATGCCTTACAAGGTGGTACGCGGCGAGAACAACACCGCACGTGTTGAGGTGGACGGCCGCCAGTACACTCCACAGGAAATTTCGGCAATGGTTCTGCAAAAGATGAAGAAGACCGCCGAGGACTACCTCGGACAGGAGGTGACGGAAGCCGTTATCACCGTGCCGGCCTACTTCTCAGACTCTCAGCGTCAGGCCACTAAGGAGGCCGGACAAATTGCTGGTCTTGATGTTAAACGTATCGTTAACGAACCTACCGCAGCCGCCCTTGCCTATGGTATTGACAAGGCTAACAAGGACATGAAGATTGCCGTGTTCGACCTTGGTGGTGGTACATTCGATATCTCTATCCTTGAGTTTGGCGGTGGCGTGTTCGAGGTGCTCTCAACCAATGGCGATACACACCTGGGTGGTGATGACTTTGACCACGTAATCATCGACTGGTTGATTAGCGAATTTAAGAACGACGAAGGTGCCGACCTCTCAACCGACCCGATGGCCATGCAGCGCTTGAAGGAGGCTGCCGAAAAGGCTAAGATCGAACTTTCAAGCTCTACAACTACCGAAATCAACCTGCCCTACATTACATCGGTTAACGGCATGCCTAAGCACTTGGTAAAGACGCTTACCCGTGCCAAATTTGAGCAGTTGGCTCACAGCCTGATTGAGGCTTGCAAGGCTCCGTGCGACGCTGCCTTGAAGGGTGCCAACCTTACTACTGCCGACATTGACGAGGTTATCCTTGTAGGTGGTTCAACCCGTATCCCTGCCGTACAGCAGTTGGTACAGGACTTCTTCGGCAAGGCTCCCTCAAAGGGTGTAAATCCTGACGAGGTGGTAGCCGTAGGTGCTGCCATTCAGGGTGCCATCTTGAACAAGGAGAAGGGTGTGGGCGACATCGTATTGCTCGACGTTACACCGCTCTCATTGGGTATCGAAACACTCGGTGGCGTAATGACCAAGTTGATTGATGCCAACTCAACCATTCCTTGCAAGAAGAGCCAGGTGTTCTCAACCGCTGAGGACAACCAGCCCGAGGTAACGATCCACGTGTTGCAGGGTGAGCGCCAGTTTGCCCGCGACAACAAGAGCATCGGCCGCTTCAACCTGGCTGGCATTGCTCCCGCCCGTCGTGGCGTGCCTCAGATTGAGGTTACATTCGATATCGATGCCAACGGTATCTTGAAGGTATCTGCCAAGGATAAGGCCACTGGCAAGGAACAAGCCATTCGTATAGAAGCTTCAAGCGGCTTGTCAGAAGACGAAATCAACCGCATGAAGGCTGAAGCACAAGCCAACGCCGAGGCAGACAAGAAGGAACGTGAGCGCGTTGACAAGATCAACGAAGCCGACTCTATGATATTCCAGACCGAGAACCAGCTCAAGGAGCTTGGCGACAAGCTCCCTGCCGACAAGAAGGCTCCCATTGAGGCTGCTCTTGGCAAGTTGAAGGAGGCTCACAAGGCTCAGGACATTGCCGCCATCGATGCTGCCAAGGCCGAGCTCAACACAGCATGGCAGGCTGCCAGTGCCGACATGTACAGCCAGGCAGGTGGTGCCCAGCAGGGTGCAGGCGCTGGTTTCCAAGGCGGTCAGCAGGCAGGTCCTCAGCAGAACGGTTCCGACAACAAGGGCAACGAAGACATTCAGGACGCTGACTTTGAGGAGGTTAAGTAAGCTTGACTTTTAAGAACAGACATTCTGAATAAGAATAAATAATAAGGCGTACAACCGAAATCTTATGGATATCGGTTGTACGCCTTTTTTTGTATCATTTAAAAATGAGGCGATGTAGATATGTTTGTTTTACAAAATATTATTAGCGACGTAATAATCCTGAACCATCAACGCCATCACAAAAGCTTGATGAAGACAACTTGACTGAGCTTATATCTCAAGCCATAGATGTGGACTTGCAGTCTCGCCTTTATGATGATGGGAAATATGTGGACAAGATTGTTGGTTCTTTTACGGCACTTGCCAATATGTATAACACCGTCACAGCTAACTGCAATAAAAATGCAGAGACTCTTAATCGCAATATCCAACTGACGGAAAAGCGATATGCAGCAATGATGAAGCTTATGCAAGAAAAGAAATCCAAGACAATAGAGCAACCAGGTTGTGTAAACAGAGCCGTAACACAGTTCTGTTTACACTACCTATTTACCTCCTACTCGATTCTATGGAAGTAACTACCTCTGATTACGAACTCTATGCATTTTGATGTTCATAACTATCTCTTTCTTCTTTGTTATAAGTTGTTTAGAATTTGTGATTTCTTAGCCTCATTATATTTGAGTGTAGTTTCAACGTAGCCTTTCAGAATATCATTTTCCTTAATAGCTTCCCAATATACAAGATGTATCTTGAACTTGCAACTATCGTTTTCATTTTCGAATTCCATAGACACCGGATTCTCTTGTTCTTCTTTTTGTCTTGGGATAATAGCAATATATCTGCTGTCCTGCAAGTCCTTTTTTATTTCTTCATAGAACTTGTTCACAATCTCATTGTTTCCAAGTTTTCTTTTACGGTCAATAATCGTTGTTCGTGAATCATTGTTCGGACCATGCTTCAACAAAAGAAACTTTTCTTTGAGTTGAAAGAACAAGTTTGAGGTATGATTTTTGTTATATTTCGTATGATCCTTTAAGTATTCTTCATGGTGACTTTTTTGTTCATCTAACTTATAATAACCACCAGCACTAGCCTTGGCCTCAATGAAAAAGACAATGGTCTTGCCTAATTCATTCTTAGCGGCAATTACTAAATCAGGGTCGCCGAAGCCAGACAAGGAGAATTCGGAATAAAGTTCGAAGTCTTGAAATGTTTCTGTTTCGCCTGCCATGTGCAGGAATTCATTCATAGCCTCGTTTGCTGCCTTCTCGTCCTTGTTCAATGCAATACCATAGAATAGAGCGTTCATTGCTCCTCGTTCAGAATAACCTATAATCTTAATATTATTCATATTTATCTATATTTTATTAAATATTCTTCTAATTTTTCTTTCTGTTTGAACCTGCAAACTATGAGGTTCAAGCAGCTCCACCTTTTCACCCATTGGCAACGTCTTGATAGTAGGACCAGACTAAATGGTAAGTACCTTGTGTGGTATGGTGCTGTTGGATAGTATCTGCCGTAAAGATACTATTTTTATCAATCTACCGCAATAAAATACACAATACATATATTATTATTAATATTTTTTAGTGTCACCCCTCAGTGATTCTATTCATGCGTGCGTCCTTTCAATTATTATATACAACTTACTGAACTTTATAATAGGGCGACCACGATATGTTGATGTGTTATAACCATTTGATTTTGCCCAGTCTATTATTTGGTTGCGATATTCTTCGGGATAATAGATTGTTAGCAATTTATGTTCAATCATTTCACTCCAGTTAAGAGGTATGCCGATGTTGTTGATGTCCTCAATGTGCTTGGGAGCGAAGGGTCTCTACTGCACTTTTTTTAGCTTGTGCCTCTACTTTCTTCTGATTATTTCTCTTTGTCATTCTATGTTTCGTTTTGATAGTTACTATTTCTTTATACGATGAGAATTCATCAGAATTCGGCTGTTTTGACGTTCTTTCTGCAAAATGTCCGCAGAACTTACGCAATTTTTTTATGATTCTTCCGTTATTTTTAATAAAGTTGCAGAAAATCATGATAAGTAAAACCTATCTCAGATACATTTGGCTACTTGATACAATTATTGGGTCAAGAGAATCTCTAACCTACGACCATATTGTTAGAATGTGGAAAGGTTCTCCTTATACTTATATGGGCGGTTTACCAATCCGTACCTTCCACGAACATCGTAAAGACGCGAGTTCGAGATAATATTCAAAAAAGTAAAGAGCAGAAAAACATCCAACCTACAAAGGGTGGCCATAAAATGGTCACCTGTCAAAATTATGTAAGTTTATTTTATTGCCAAATTACAAGTTGCCCGTCAGATGGG